>Ga0222661_1000432_pt1 | contig 16175 bp, 13 predicted proteins | sample AntAcemetagen551_FD_179851 | JGI IMG/M metagenome (GOLD analysis project Ga0222661, IMG submission 179851) | Saline water microbial communities from Ace Lake, Antarctica - #551 | ecosystem: Environmental > Aquatic > Non-marine Saline and Alkaline > Saline | place: Antarctica: Ace Lake...
TTCGTATGCCTTTTCGCCGCGCAAGCGTATCATGCGATTCACTAGATGATTGATATGCACAACCTCATCCGTGAGCAGACGAACCAACTGGATTGTGTCTTGTGGGATATCTGTGTATGTTTTTGCACTATACTGGATATTCCCCCTCCCCCCTTGTAGTGTTTTTGCGTTCTGGGTGTCAGGGGAGAACTGCTGCAGTGCCATCGTAGGAATCGCTGGTCCATATCGATTGGAGTGCTTCAGGATATCACTAATCGGGTTACCCTTTGGGTCAACCGGATTGGTTTTGTTGTGACGGCTTGCGCCAATCTGTTTCACGTATTCAGATATGAGTCCGAACGTGTCTGCCATCTGTGTTATCTAATTACAAGAATCACCATTGGGTTGTCCCATAGACCTACCCGCGACATAGTCATTGAATACGACTCCAGACCTGCGTTTCTCCTGGTACGCCATTGCTATCCACCAGTACACACAAATACCAAACGCGACAACCCCTCCGCCAATATACGCAACCAGAGGGGTGAGAATCTCCATGCGCAGAAGAAGCACGATGATAATCAACGCCAGGAATCCATTGCGCACCATTGCATAAAAATTTGCATTGTACTTGAAACGCGACAACTCATACGCGTTGTCTCCCATTTTTGCCTTTTCCGTAATGTAATCCTGGTGGTAGTCACTCCTTATATCATCAACAAGACTGTTGTATTTTTTGGTTGCCGTTTCCGCAACATATTTCTGTCGAAGCCTGTCCGCATTAACATCAACTAGGCGAGTCGTATGTTCTGTAAACGCGGTATCCATCTATCACTATTAGGTGGATTTCGGAAGAAGGGCAATCGTCGCAAACACACCCGCAGCAGCCACCATCCCCGCAAACTGCATCGTTGCCTCGGTATACGCCCCTGCCAGTTTTTCTACAACCGCCTCGTTCTGCTCAAGGGCATTCAGGAGTTTCGCACGCGGGCGCGTTGTTACGGTATCCAGGCTATCTGTGTTTTCAAATCCACGCGTATTACGCTTGTATGGTGCTGGTTGACCAGACATAAATCCCTCTACCGAACCGTGGGGTTTATGAGAAGCGTCACGGCGGACCTTATCCGCAACCGCGGAATCAACTGACTTTACAACCGCGCTCATTATCTGCGAATATTTCCACATCACGGGGGCACTGTTCCCATCTACGAGGCGGTCGTCGTGACCCATTGCAATACCAATGCTTCGGATAAGAGTATTCTCTCCCGGGTTTAGGCGCTGGAATGCTACCATCATCGCGAGCGTAGATATGTACGCACTCCGAACCTCGCGTATTTTGTCAGGGCTAAACCGAGCATTCTTTTCAAGCATCGATTTATAGGCGGTTGTCTGAACCCCTTCCATCTCGCGCACCTGGTCCTCCACAAGTTTCATCCCCTCGGCACCCCGTACGGTTCCCGATACACTCTTCGGCGCACGACGGGATGTGTTCGTCGGGAAAACACGCCTGAAAAACACGGTTTCCACGACATCACCACTGCGTCTTGTTTGAGTCCAGCCATCTATGCTGTTTCCAGCCAGTTCTAGCTGGCGGATGCGTCCAAGCAGTGTCTTAAAGGCCTTGTCGCGGATGTTCTTGACGGGTGGTATGTTTGTATCGGGGGTATCCAGCACGACGTCTCCCCTGAAACTAACTCCTGGCATAACCGCCTCGTCACCGTGTTTCGCCACAACATCCTCCCAATATGCTTCCAGGCTGGATTGTAGATTGTTGTAATCACTTTCAAAATCCTTTTTTGCGTCTATTTCAACACCCACGTACTTTACACCCGTGGTACTACCCCGGGTGATTGATTTGAATGGTTTCTCAAGGAAATCTGTAGCGGTTGTTTCTGTCCGCACAACACCCGTTTGGTCGCGTGTCAGTAATACTACTTTGGGGTTCCCAATGAGCCGCCTGATGTTCTGCCGGATGTCTGCGAATGACTGGCGTATCTGTGTGTTGCTGGTGTATGACTCCGATTTCTTTACGATAGCGTCATAAAAGGGATGTGAGGGGGTTACGACCGAGAGGGATTGTGTGGCATAATCATTCATCAGCTTGTAAATCTGGGCTGGCTTGAGATCGCCAACATCCCCGTCAAGGCGGAATCCTGGCGTAGACTGTGTGTTCATCACGACGGGGACCAGGTTTCCATTTGGTCCATCGGTGATGGTAGGCGGAGACCTGTAGCCGTCCTCGTTGGTACTCCGCGACTGTAGATAGGTGTTCATCCACGCATCAGATTGTGTCGGGCTGGGTGCCCATGTTGGCTTCCCGGTCTTGTCCCCGAGTTTGTCTGTTGCTGTCACCGAAGAGAATACGTACGTAAATACCCCCGATTGGACCTCCTTATCAAGCCTACCACTGAAGATGAGATGCTGAAACACCCCCTCGGGTGTTATCATAAAGGGGGCAAATCGTTCACCAACGGGTGTTCCATTCTTGGTTTCCCAGGAATTCATTACGTTTGCGATTGTAAACGTGAATGTGTCACCTGGTTTTCCAACTAAAAACTCGTTGTTGCTATTCTGGGAACTCTGCGTCTGACCCATCGTGTATTATCTATTAATCGTGGATGAGTATTTTGAAAGAATGTATCGGTTCACACAGGGCGCGTTGGTACCATCTATGAAACCACATTCACGCCTGCACCCATTCCACGTATTGCCGAACCGAACAATACATCCGAATGTGCGTACCAGAGGTATCCTAGGATACACACGGATGCCAAGAGCAGTATTGCGTTGTGGGACGCAACCTTTTCAAATGCGTCTGCCGCTTGACGCGTGGCCATAACCGCGGGCTCCTCACCCGCGGCATTCACTGCCTGGATCGGTGTCTGAAACATCTGCTGGGGCTGTTCTTCTGCGCGCCGGAACATATCGTTCAAATATTGACGCCTCCCAATGCTCTGGATCTTGGAAGGCGATAACTTGGATACCAAGGGTATTACGCTGTGTGATTGCGTGATGACGGTTATCATCAGATTGATGAGCGCCGTGATTGAATGTTTTGCAACTGAAAAGAAACCATCCAAGCCCCTTCCAGGGACTGAAATCGGTGGTGAATCTATCATACTCGTCATACCTCTACCATTCTCGTATGGTTTATCCATCAAGGCAGACCCGTACAAATCGGTTCGTACCACTGGGGCCACGATTGTTTACAATGACGAGTTGTTCTTTTTGAAGACCAAGTAGTCTCGCGATAATGTCCGAACTATGAATCACGGGGAGCTGTCTCTTCTTCCGGATGGACACAGACTCCAAGATTTCACGCTCTTCTTCCGTATCAATCCCAATCGGCGTATACTCTGGTACGAGTTCGTGATGAAACGGATTGAACAAGATGTTCTGAATCTGTACGGCATCGGCCTGAATCTTATTCTTCCTCGACCAGCGGATTACATTCCGGATGGCGGTGTCACTCAGGGGTCCAAAGATCACAAAGAGGAGCTCGTCTGTTCCCGGAATCAGCACCTCTGGGTGAGCTTCGTCTAGATGAGCATCGGCCTCCGCCATGGCCTTCTGTGGTGATTTTGCTAGGAAGATTCTACACTTTCTTCCTTCACGGCGTGTGTCACCTTCTTCGTAGACTGTCATATAATACTTCGTAAGGTCCTCTGACATTGACCCAATCTCCTCAGGGGATTCCGCCGTAAGAGGTGAAACGTCAAATCCCCTCATCTCTAGAATCTCCATCAGTGTGTTGCGAGCACGGAGATACATGTGTGCGTCGTGGGACATGGTAAGGGAACGCTCTCTTGCTACCGCCATGATATTGCTATTGGTATCTGTACGAAAAGTACGACACTCCAGGCGATCAATTCTACCACCGCATCCAATCAAGCAGGCTTGAAGAGCGCACTGGTTTCGTGGATGGTACTCTTGGAGGTGTTATATACCGCATAATATCCTCATCTTCCAGGGAACTGTCTGCGTCAGAATCCAGGGAGGTGTGTTCTTGTGAAACGGGATGACGCGTTCGTATAAGCGACCATACCGTGTTTCGGAGTGCGTGTGTAATAGTCCTGATTTTTGAATCATTCCATATAAATGCCCACGCGATACCCCGTTCTGTAATTTCTTGTTTCCACAACATCTTATTCATACTAGTAATGTGTAGTTAGACCATCTGGTCCATTCCTAGGTTCGCGAGAGCATCCGCGTCCTTGTTATCTTCACGATAGATGTGCTCCATCAAGAACCCGTCCCTTGCGTGTTGCTTAATCGTATCGATGAGGCCTCGTTCTTCGTCTACGAACTCACGAAGGTGGTCCTTCTTACACTCCCATTTCCCCGTTGCCTGATGAATCACGAGCTTACTATCTCCGCGAATCTCTACTCGCAGCATTCCTGGTCCGGTTTGCTTGGTTGCGACGCGATTCATAATTTCGTATTTTGCCATCCGTAGCGCTGCGACACAGCCACGGTGTTCTGCTTCGTTGTTTGTCCCTCGTTTCCATCCACCACAATCCGTCCCCAGGATCGTGCCGTCTCCCCTGCGTATCAACGCCCCGTGTCCACAGACGCCTGGGTTTCCACGACTACCACCATCAAACCACCCGCGTATGGTTCCGTCTGTTTTTGCACGTGTTGCGTCTGCCCCCACAACGTTCTCTGAGAGGTTCACAACTCGTTCGTTTGCTTCACGCGGGGGCGTACCACCCCATCGTGCTATCACGCCAGCATCGGTGCTTTCCATTGGGAACCACCACTTCTTGCGGCGCGGATCCCATTTCGCTCCGAGTGATTTAGCTTCGTCTTTTTCTTCAAAAGGAACCCTTACGTAGATGCGCGTGCTTCGTGTACTCATTGTGCTACCTCATCAGTCTTTGTTACCTTAACTACCTTTACGTCTGTACCATATGGATTGGAGGATGTGGGCTGTACCGGCTGTTTTGGTATGCCTGTCTGTATAGTTGTGGAAGTCGGCATCGTACCCTGTGTTATATCTGGGGTTGCAGAGTCTTCCTTTTCAGCTGGTTGTGCCACGGATAGAGAACCCAAGAGGCCATTCTGTATACCTCTACCAATCATCCCCTCTGCGACTCTAGATGCAGCAGACCCTTCACTACCCGCTCCCCCCATCGCAATCGCACTTGTAAGAGTTCCCTCGGTCATTGCGTTGATTGCTCCGTGTCGATCGTTGATATGTTTGGATAAGGCATCTGCGAGGGATACCTCACCTGCATTTCTTTCGCCTCCCGTCTGTTCAATCGGGGAATCATCATCAACGGAAGAATCGGGAGAATCGCCCGCTCCCCCTCCAGTTCCTGTCGCACCATACTGTTCCGGAGACGGCTGTTCCGTAACGGGTGCCATGACGGGTAAAATGGGGTCTCCTCCAACCATATTTGACCGAAGCCGGCGCCCCCCACCGTCTGTAAATATGCGCGTGTCAATACCCATTGCCTCTAGTTCCTGTGTTAGCACCCGCATGCCACGGGGGAAGGATATCTCGCTGTATCGGGTAACATTGGTGGTATGCGTCGTGTTCTCAAGCGTATCCTCTGTGCTTCCTCTGTACTGGAATGGTCCGTCGCGCTCTACGCTTCGGAGACCCGGGTATGCGGTCTTGCCATCACCTTGAATCGCCTGTTTACCACTCTCTGCGCATAACAAGGAGTGTTCACCGTCTGCACGCGTAGTCAGGCTCTCCTGTAAGAAACGAGACGCGCCGTGTGAAATCACGGCGTCCCGTTCCATTTCTCCGATGCGAAGACCACCCTCTCTTGCTCTCCCACCGATCGGCTGACGCGTTCTCGCGTCTACTGGACCACGATCAACCAGTCCACCACCACGGTAGTTAATCTTATCCGCAGCCATGTGCTTTAGTCGCATATAGTACGTCGGGCCTATGAAAATCTTACTGTGAAGAACCTCCCCGGTAACCCCGCTATACATCATCTCATCCCCGTGGGGGTCATACCCGTTGCCCATCAGGAGACTCATAATATTATCACCGAACACACCGTTCTGAGTAAACGCCGTCGCATCAACCTCGCATCCCAAGATTGAAGCCAGCTTGGATACAACAACCTCCTGAATCTGTCCGATTGTCATCCGGCTAGGAATCGCGTGAGGGTTTACGATCATATCAGGAACGATTCCCTCTGCGGTTCTCGGCATATCTTGCTCTGGAATAAGCATTCCACATGTTCCCTTTTGACCTGCCCGTGAGCTGAACTTATCTCCAAACTCGGGTGAGCGCAACACAGCAATCCGGTACTTGACAAGGCGATGCCCACCGGGGAGTCGTATTACGATTTTAGACTCGACGATACCCTTTGCGAATCGGCCGGCTACAACAGATACATCCCTCGGGAGAGACCCCTCGGTCTCGCTAACCCTTCCAAAGATTACCATCCCGGGGCGGATGGGTGTTCCTTCCGCAAGCGTACCGTCTTCAAGGAGGCTTCCATAGTCTGCTGTTTGTTTTTGGCCAGTTGTTCCCTGTACCGTTCGGGTGTCTACGATACGAATTGTTGTCTTTGTGCGTGCGTTTACTTCTTCGTACGAAGATGCTTCCGTCGTTTTAATTACCCTGAAAAGACCCCTCTGGAGTGATGTCTTGTTGATAAGAAGACTGTCTTCCTGATTGTACCCACCGAAGCACGCGATCGCCACGACGAGGTTCGTACCATACGCCAGAGCGCTGTCACCCAGACGTCTTCCCCACCACGTATTCGCAATCGGTCTTTGTGGTGACATGAGTACCATCGCGGAGTGGTCGTATCTTGACCGGAATGCCTTGGAATACACCGAGGTTGCCTGTTTGGTCTGTGCGCACGAATATAGGTTTCGTGGGCCCTGGTTGTGCGGGGCATACGGGATGAGCGTTCCCATAACCCCAAAAATGGTAGATGGGTGGACTTCCACGTGCGTGTGGTCTGGCTTGATCTGCTCTGGTGTCATCGCGACAAACAGGGTTTCCATCTCCCACGGGTCGATCAGCTCGAGCGCAACCCCTGGGTCTGATGAATCCTTGGATGATCTTGTATATGTAGACATTGTTACCCGGGAATCAACACCCGAGCGTATGGCCGCATCTGGGTCATCGGTTACGAACGGTGTAAATGAGAACACGGCATCTGGGTCGTCGTGTTTTGCCGCATCAGCCAGCTGAGCAATCGCCTCTCGTATCATCGGCCGACCATCCTTGACTCGTATAAGGGGGCGCATCAGCCGACCAGACCCAGTAGATATCCAGAGATAGCGTTCCAGCCGCATCAGAGCAACGCTCACCGTGGGGTGAAGCATACCCTTCCTGCGCAATCTAACCAACACATCGTGTGTGTGTAGTCCGTTCGGGGAATACCCAGCGAGGACACCGTTTACATAGATGGAATACACACGGCTGCGTTTCTCGGCGACTACGTCCTGTACGGGGACAACACCGATGCTCGGAAGAATATTGTAAATAGACGTGTCTGTTACACCGGCACTAATCCGGGTTAGGATCGCAAGATTCTTCACGACGCCGATCTTTGGTCCCCCTGATGGTGTTTCGGATGGACAAATGTACCCAAAGGAGGACATGTGCTGCCGCCTCGCGCCCAGCGCCCGCCCATCTGGCACGCGCTCCAGGGCCACCCGCCGAAGGTGCGACAACGACGCAAGATACGTGAGCCGGTCCATCGCCTGGCTAACACCCTCCACCTGCGCACCGATTCCCCTCTCTGGGTCTGCACCCCACTGGCCACGGATAGACCGCATAATAAGCGACGTATTGTCTCCGGCACCGAATATATAATCCTTCCGCGTCTTGATCGTGGAAAGCATCTGGAATACCTTGTCGTCACGGTATGTCTGGTTGTTGTAGTTGTATTCGGAAGATACACGCTTCCTGATTTCTTCTTCGCGAGTCGTAAACACATTCGCAAGGAGTTCAGCCATCAGGGACCCCGTGATTGCAAGTTTTTTACTACGGAAGTTGTCTCGGTCTGTATCGTGGATACGGTTCAGACGGCGGTGAACGAGTAGTTTCGTAAGGTGTCCTAGAATGGCCGTTTTCTCAGGGAGACCCCCTGTTTGCTGAGGAAAGAGGAGCTGATGAAGAATCGTTCTGGAAGACATCACGGTTAGTCCACGACTCAGGTGTGCTAGGAAGCGTATCGCGGAGTGTTGGTCGTAGATGCCGTGACCGGATGCGAGCGTATCACGTATGATCTCGGCTTCCTCCGTATCTGGAAGGGAGGTTCCAAAAATGTGACGGAGGATATCCAGGTCGCTAACCACTCCAAGGGCTCGGAAAAGGATTGTTACCGGGATCATTCCCTTTACACCGGGGATAGAGACAACGATACCTCGCGTGACCGTGTCAAACGAGATTCGGAAGACTCTCACTCGCGTAGAGTTGGGAGATGAACACGCCATCATGACCTCTGGAACCGAGGTTACATACGGGAGATTCGGGATCACGCGCTCCTGTGATACCAGGAGTCGTTCTGAGCCTCCGACTATAAAATACCCACCAGGATCATCAGGGTCTTCCCCCGCATCCGCGAGGGCATCCGGTGCCATATCGTGTAACCAGCAGGCCTTGGAACGGACCAAGATGGGTATATCAAATAGGGGGACATCGGCCATCATATCGTCCATTGCCCTTCCCGTTCGTATGTTGAGAATGCGCATACGAACATCGGCGGTTACGGGGGCTGTGTATGTCATATTACGAAGCCGCGCCTCGTTGGGGTACATAGGTGAGGCGACCTTTTCACCAGTATTTGTCTCCTCGTAGATAACCGGCTTGCGCACGCGTATACCATCCGCGGTATCATTGCCGATATAAATGGTAACCACCGCGTCAAATCCTCTGTATACCATCATATCCTGGCGGTCCTCTTCAGTGAGGTCAGCCTCGTCTACTTCGTCATCACCACCAGCGCCACCACCGTCATCCAGTTCGGGTCGGCTACCTCTTTCAAGAAGCCCGGCGCGGTCCTTTTGTACGAGTGGGATCTTGATAGGTGTAATTTCATCTAGCAGAAGCGGAATCTGGGATGTCAGCAGGCGGTTGTAGCTATCGTGGTGATGCCGCGTGAGGTCACTGGGTCCCCGGAATAAATGATGAAGCACACGAAGACGCTCGTCTGCATACCGTTCCATCTGTCAGTTATACTACCAGATAGAGAGGAACATTGGGCTTACATACTCGCAACTATCCCGAGAAGAACCGCGCCGATAATCAGCGAAATCGTGACAACCGTATGGATGGATATCCTCCGGATATAGGAATGAATTTTTCGGTATATCTCCTCAAACTCAGCCCCGATGTTTAGGCTGACCGCAACTGAAAATATAAGAATGCACACAACAACGATGAGCGCAACGAGTGTCCCTATGTCCATATCTATAGTAATGCTCGATACAATCACACGTGCTTGATGATATCCACGTGTGTCAGCAGCATACGCCGGCAACAATACCGCCGGAGCTGAAGCCGGTCCATAGCCGCACCCTCTGGTGTACGGTGCTCTGACCGGGTAATGGATCCGGACTGGATCGCGAACTCACCACCGTCTACGACGACGTCCTTGTCTGGCTTTGCGCGGAACTCTTTTACGAGGCGCTTATACTCTGAGTACTGGTTTCCGACAACCTTTCCACACGTATAGCAACGAACAGGAATGATCATACTGCTTCTGTAATAGTACAATACTATTGCGTCTTAGATGATGAGTTCAATTTGAGAAGACAAGTAGAAATATGGCAAAAGAGAATACGCTCACGAAGGAAGTCTCTGTGAAAGGGATACGGTCTACGAACGCATTCCGACAGAATCTCCGAAGAGCAAAAAAGAAGGCACAGACGGCACGTGAGAAGCGAACCCACTCAAAAACCGTCCGTCGGAAAAGAACAAAGATATGTTTATTGCAGAGCAAACAACCTAAGAAAGTCACAGATAAGCAATCTGAAAAAAACGCTACGCGAAAGCCCACCCGTACTCTCAAACAGAATGGTCGTAATCGTAACAGTGGGCGCGGTGGGCTGTCAAAAAAAAGCAACAAGACACAAAAGAAGCCCCGACGTGTCCGGTGGAGAGACCAGGAGACGGGCACGTCCCTTGTGTCGTATTCAGAAAGTGGCGACAAGAGTTCTATGGTAGTTCGGGATTCTCCACTGTTTCGTGCGCAAAAACCACTCAGGATGCGGTTTACTCAGAAGCGCCATCGTAAACAAAAGACCCCGGTGCATGCAGGTCAGGAAACAAATATCGTTGTGAAATGGAGGATACATGAAGACGCCGAGAAGGAGACCAAGGATGCATTCAAGGATGTGGTCGTTATTTCAGATATCACGCCCGACGAAGCCAGCAAACGCCTAAGTGATGTCGGGATAGAGACAAGCAGGAGAACACCACCAGACCTCATCACACGCCTAGCAATCCTATCCAGCGGACTCGGAAATGACTCCGTCCAAACACGAGGATGACTCTGGTAATACACGCACAGAAGGACGAACAAACCTATCCCCGGTGCTTCTTGAATACTGTAAGGCTCAAGAACGGTCGGTAGAGTTGTACGGGGATAATACCCTGGTGATGATGCAAATTGGAAGTTTTTTAGAGATGTATGAACTGCGACTCGCAGACGGTTCGTACATTGGTAATGCTACCGCGATGGGAGTCTCGCTAAATAAGATGAAAGAGACCCCACTTTCTACGACGGGAAAGGATGTGAAGTGGTACGGAGGGAGGCGCGTTGACCGGATCATTAAATACGGTTTTAATCTTATCGGAGACACGAAGCGGACGTACATCAACAACGCGATTTCTCTCGGATATACGGTGCCGGTGTATTACCAGGTAGGAAATAAGGACCACTCTCGGGGGATTGAGCATCGCGAATGCCTTGAGGTATGGTCTCCGCTTGTCAGACCGGATGACTCACAGAGCAGTTCTCGGTGGTTTGTCGCGCTTTTACTACCCTCTTACGATTCGTCTACCGCAGAACTGGGCTTTATCAACCCGGTTACGCGAAAATATACAACGCACGTTGTCACGCGTGATGGTGCGGTCAGTACAAGGTCACACGACCTGTTTACGACGATGAGCGCATCAGAAGTTGTTGTATGGGTGAACGAGGTGGCTGGGTCAGGTGGAGGTTCGTGTGACGGTTCACGCGATGAGATTCGCCGTACTTGGGGTGTCCCCCGCGAGTGTCCTGTCCGTGTGATTCCTATACGTGGGAACGTGCTGGATGTGGATGATATGATACGGAGCGACTTGATGCGATACATCGGCGACCGTACCGTGAGCATCGGAGATGGGAGCGTATCCGCATCAGTGGCCAGGGGGATTGATTATCTTAGGAATATCGTACCACAGGCGGTCGAAGGTGTCCGTCTGATTGAAGAGCATAGTCATACACAGAATCTAATCCTTGAAAACCAGCCACTTCGTCAGTTGAATATACTCGCGGGTGGCCAGGATGTAACCCACGTGCGAAAGCAGGTCTCGTCGGTGGCGAATCTACTGGATAAGACGCAGACCAAAATGGGAAGAAGAATACACGTTCAGAGAATCTCAACCCCGACCACGTCCGTAGACGACATACATGCCCGACAGTCGATCGGTAAATGGTTCGTTGACAATGAATTACAGATGGATACCTGGAATACGATTCTTTCGGATATGCCAGATATCGGTGCTCTGTTTTCGGCAAGAGTGTATGGTGGGTTATCGTACGCCCTTCTTTGGAAATGTACAGTTGCTATAAAGACATTTGTAGACGGAATTCGGGGAACAGATATTCCGATTTCATTCCCACAAGAAGACTGTATTCGTTTCTATGAAAAGATTACGAATGAGATTGTATCCCCAGATACGCTTCCCGAAGGGGGTAATGCGATTGGAGGAGTGTTTTCACACGAATACGGGTCTGTGGCGGCTGTTCGGCCCGACGTGCCGTTTCAAGACTCGTTTCCATCCTCAGGCATTCACGAAAAGCACGCGCGTCTGCTGGTCAATCTCAAACGACTAGAGGATCTCGTACGATCACTGAACAATGGTGGTTCAACATCAAAGAAGGGTAATATGGCAAAGAACGCACTGTTTCGTGTAGCAATGATTGGGAATACGTATTACATACTTGGTACAAAATCTACTGGACCGCGTCTTGCGAGAACCCGGGTGTATGATGGGGTGGCGTGGGATGGTGCTGAGATGGTCAAGGTTGATTATATTGCGAGCCGAGGAGATAGCTATATCTTGTCTGATAATACCCGGATACGAGCCAGCAGGGGCAGGGGAAGTGCTGAGATGGTCGCCCTGCGAACGGTCATCCAAGAAGCGTCACGCCTCCGGCGTGAGATTGACGAAGAGATATCTGTGCTATGGATGGATTGGGCCCTTGGAATCCGGAAAGAGTTTGAAGAACTGGTTCGGGAGATGGCAGACGTGGTTGGTGCGGTAGATGTTGCTCGGTCTTCCGCGGTGGTTGTAAAGTCGTTTGGGTACACGTGGCCCGATGTATCTGGGAATGGTGATGGTGATGGAGATTCCTCGTGGGTTGTATGTGATAAACTCCGTCACCCGTTGATCGAGAGGATGCGCCAGGATGTATCCTATGTGCCACATTCGTTTGCGGTGGGGAATACAGGAGATTCAGAAAGTCCAATTGGGAGGCTTGTATTCGGAGTAAACTCTTCGGGTAAAAGTTCACTTATGAAGGCACTGGGTATTTCCGTAATACTCGCCCAAACAGGTCTGCCTGTTCCAGCAAGGGAGATGCGCCTTGGTATATTTAGGTCTCTTTTCACACGGATTCTTGGTAATGATGACCTGTTCCGCGGGTTGTCTACGTTTCGTGTAGAAGCAGATGAACTGGTGCGTATTCTCCGGAATGCGAACCAGAACTCCCTTGTGCTAGGCGACGAGTTGTGCTCGGGTACAGAACAGATCGGGGCTGAATCTCTGGTTGCCGCGTCTATCCTTGGTCTCCTCCGTCGGAGGTGCGCTTTCCTGTTTGCGACGCACCTACATCGGATTCGGGATATCCCTGACCTAGTTCACCATCCACGACTGGCTTGGAATCACATACGGGTAGACGTGGATGCGGATGGTACGATGCGGATGGACCGCCGACTACAAGAGGGTGCTGGACCACGGGGGTATGCGATTGACTACGTGGAACGCATGGGGGGTGATGGGGCGACGATGATGGAGGCTAGGCGTATCCGGGATATGATTACGTCGGAGGAGTTTTCAGTAATGTCTGCGAGGGCGTGGAACGAATCAAACCGACGTGGGTTCGCAGATTCGGATGATATACGAACCGCGTGGAACTCCCGTGCAGCAATACAGTCTGTTTGTCAGGTATGTAAGTCCCGTCCGTCAGAAGAGACAGACCACATTATACCTAGACAACTGGCAGATTCACGAGGGGGGATTCCTGGGATAGGCGATGTACATAACGGTGGGAATCTTGTCGGCCTTTGTTCGGTATGTCACGAGAAAAAAACAAGGGGCGAAATTATAGTTCACGGGTATCAAGAATATTTTGATGTGGAATCCGGTGGAACTCGGCGAGTCCTCCGCTGGGAGGAGGCGTGTCCTTGTGACCAGGACACATCAGAACAGGGCAGTGTGGATACAGATACTGGTGATGATTTTGTAAACACCACAACGATACGAATGTCAAGGGTCGGAAAGACACCAAGACAGATACAGGGTTTTTTGCGCAGGAATGGTCATCGGATTCGGCTTTTACAGATAACAGGTATTCTTGATAGATGAACCGGCGGATAAATCGGCTGCTCCCACAGACACACACGCGGAAAGGTAAACCAGAACAATCAGCACTAGACTCACTGAATACAGAAGATGATGTACAAGAACCATTAACAAGCCTATCAACGGTTGTTCGTGTGAAACAGTTTGCTAAAAAGTTTGCATCTTCAAAACAGTCTCGCTCGATACCCATACAGAGCACGTCAGACATACGTTCACAACGTGGGAGAAGTTCGGCCCCACCTCGTTCAAGTGCGCTGGCGTCGGATTCTTCAAAAATAGTTCATACGACTGTTCAGAAGCCTCCATCAGTATCCACCAAGACCCCAGCCAAAACCACGGCGGTTCAGAAGGAGACTTATCGCGACGATGACCTTGTATCTCCAGCCGTCTCAAAGGAACTATGGGTTGTGCGAGACCAGGTGTCGATCCTCAAGAACCAGCTTGAAGAACAGATTCGCGCCCAATCGTTAACTATACAGACGACAATACAAGAAATTACGGACTCAGTGATGAAGAATATCAAGATACCAGCTCAGCAGACAATCGACGAAGACAAGATAAAGCAGGAGATTGCCGCGTTGGTGATGAAGAATATCAAGATACCAGTTCAGCAGACAATCGACGAAGACAAGATAAAGCAGGAGATTGCCGCGTCGGTGATGAAGAACATCAAGATACCAGCTCAGCAGACAATCGACGAAGACAAGATAAAGCGGGAGATTGCCGCGTCGGTGATTGAGAATATCAAGATACCAGCTCAGCAGACAATCGACGAAGACAAGATGAAGCAGGAGATTGCCGCGTCGGTGATTGAGAATATCAAGATACCAGTTCAGCAGACAATCGACGAAGACAAGATGAAGCAGGAGATTGCCGCGTCGGTGATTGAGAATATCAAGCCTTCGAATTCACACACCAGTGTAAACCCTGATATATCAGATATTATTGAACAGGTATCTCTGCGTACAAAACACCAGATCACAAGCGATATGAATATATTCAGGGAAGAACTCGCAGAGAGAATCAAACATCTAACAACCACTATTTATGAGTTATCACAAAAAGATGCCGACGGTATTGGGAATGGGAAACAATCTACGATCGACAGACTGATTACTACTGAAAAAGAGATTCGTGCGCTACGGATGAAACTGGATGAATTTAGTACCCCCCGTCAGCAACCAGGAGAACAACTCCGAATGTCCCGTTCGGGGTCAAGAAGCCGCAGCCGACCAAACATGGATACACATCGTCTATCAAGCCTCCCAGTCTTCTGTGCGGACCTGATTGAAGATCTCGTGATTGAAGGTGGTAAGGACGTGTTCCCTCTTATATGTTATCCGGAATGGTCTATCCTAAAAGACTCCGAAAAATCGTTTTCGGTATCTGGTGGATACTATACCGCACCATTTTTAGGAAACTACAACATTATGTTATTATTAAAAACCATATCGACGAGTGTTACCGCACATATATCGGTTGAGCACCAGGACAGTACCGGAAAAATTCGCCGCGTGTATTCTATAGACCAGAGCGCGCTTACGGATGAGAGTACCGGTCAAATTATGCTAGTAGGCGTTGAAGCAAACGATAGAATCGGTATTATGATTCAAACACGCTTCAATATGAAACTCATCGGGAGAGAAATGATCACACAGGAATCTTATGGTACAGAGTATCCAGAAATATACAACTCCTTACAAATTACGTATTATCCACATCGTGGATTTTGCGAGTTTCCGGAGAACACAAGGGCTTAACCGGAACCAATAGTCTAATTGAACAAGGAGTTGGTGTATCGTACGTCTCGCACGAAACATCCATCTTGGAAGATGGACATCCAAGACTATACATCTGCCGATGCGTGGGCACTGATCGATACGTACATGCGCAGGCAGCAATCGCGCGTCAGCCCACTTATCAACCATCAGATCACGTCGTACAATCTGTTTCTGGAGTCTGGCATCGACAATGTAATCCAGGGTTCATCACCGATTGTGTGTGAGACCACAGAGGTTCAGGAAGACCACGAGGACAGCACGACCACTCATGTCGAGGTTTCTTTCGGAAGGGTTCGTATCCGCAAGCCGACGATTACGGAGAAGAACGGGTTCGCCCGCCAGATGTATCCTAACGATGCCCGCCTGAGGAATGAAACATATGCCGCCAAGATGGAAACCGAGGTCCTCGTAAAGACAACCGTCACGCATCCTGATACCGGTGTGTCGGTGTACGAGAACCGTGTGCCTCGTGTGATTCTTGGGTCTGTGCCGATTATGCTAAAGTCGGCTCCTTGTGCGCTCACGGATGTTTCGCCGGAGAAGGCGAGGGAGATGGGTGAGTGTGTGTTTGAGGAGGGCGGGTACTTTATCATCAACGGCGGAGAGCGCGTGATTGTGAGCCAGGAGATGATCAC
>Ga0222661_1000439_pt1 | contig 15956 bp, 11 predicted proteins | sample AntAcemetagen551_FD_179851 | JGI IMG/M metagenome (GOLD analysis project Ga0222661, IMG submission 179851) | Saline water microbial communities from Ace Lake, Antarctica - #551 | ecosystem: Environmental > Aquatic > Non-marine Saline and Alkaline > Saline | place: Antarctica: Ace Lake...
TGTTAGTTGTTGTGACGCTAGTTTCTGCTTTAGTTCATATTTATTCGATCGGCTATATGTCTCATGACCCACATAAACCTAGATTTATGGCCTACTTATCTCTTTTCACATTTTCAATGTTAACATTAGTAACCTCTGATAATTTTCTTCAGTTATTTTTTGGCTGGGAGGGTGTGGGCCTTTGTTCTTATTTTTTAATCGGCTTTTGGTTTAAAAAGGATTCAGCCAATGCAGCTGCCATCAAAGCTTTTGTAGTTAATAGAGTAGGGGACTTCGGTTTTGCACTAGGAATATTTCTAATTTTTTATTTATTTGGAACGGTAAACTATTCTGAGGTATTTAACCAAATTCCACAAATTGTTGATAAAAATTTATTTTTTTTAGGTTTCAATGTTAAGGCTGTTGATTTAATTTGTATTCTTTTATTTATTGGTGCAATGGGAAAGTCAGCACAAATATTCCTTCACACATGGTTGCCAGATGCAATGGAAGGACCAACCCCTGTATCAGCTTTAATCCATGCAGCGACCATGGTTACAGCAGGAGTTTTTTTAGTCGTTAGATGTTCACCAATTTTTGAATACTCACCACTGACTTTAAATATAATAACCGTTGTGGGTATGATAACGGCATTCTTTGCTGCGACAGTTGCTTTAGTTCAAACTGATATTAAAAAAATTATCGCATATTCCACATGTAGTCAGTTAGGCTACATGTTTTTTGCTGCTGGGGTAGGTGCGTACAATGTTGCAATGTTTCATCTATTTACACACGCCTTTTTTAAAGCATTACTTTTTTTAGGATCAGGGTCTGTTATCCATTCGTTTAAAGACGAACAAGATATTAACCAAATGGGAGGTGTTTACAAAAAACTACCTTATACCTATATTTTTATGATTATTGGTACATTAGCCCTTACAGGGTTTCCTTTTTTATCAGGTTTTTATTCAAAAGATGCGATTATAGAGTTTGCATACCTTAAAGGTAATACCACTGGATATTATGCAGCTGGCGTTGGTATTCTGACAGCTGTTTTAACTTCAATTTATTCTTGGAGATTAATTTTTAAAACATTTCATGGTGAATATAATAATAAAAAAATTGACATTAAAGAAATGCACGAGTCGCCCTTGATAATGCTTTTACCATTATTTGTTCTTGCTATTGGTGCCATTTTTGCTGGTTTTTTATTTAAAGATTTATTTATTGGTCATGGAGGTGATAATATTTTTTGGGGAAATTCTATTAAATTTTTAAATCCATTAAGCACAGAACATCCACCATTGTGGCTTCTTTTAACAACTCCAGTGTTAGTGCTGATATCAATACCAATTGCTTATTATTTATTTGTGAAGGAAAAAAGTGTTCCATACCAGATCATTCAATCTAACAAACCACTATATAATTTGTTAATAAACAAATGGTATTTTGATGAACTTTATGACGTTTTATTCATTCAATCTTCAAAAAAAATAGGCTTATTCTTTTGGAAAGTTATTGATGTTAAAATTATTGACAAATTTGGTCCAGATGGGGTTTCTTTATTGATTAAAAATTTATCTTTAAAAGCAAGTAAATTTCAAAGTGGATTTATCTACCAATATGCATTCATGATATTGTTAGGATTTTCTGCATTATTAACCTTTTTAATTTTGAACTAATGAATTTTCCAATTTTATCTTCTCTAATTTTACTTCCTCTAATTGGTTCTTTATTTTTACTTTTTTCAAAAGATAAAAATTCGAACACAGGAAAATATGTTGCATTATTTACATCGTTTGTTAATTTTTTAATTTCTTTATACCTTTGGTATCAATTTGATCCAACCACATCGAGCTTTCAGTTTGTTGAGGATAGAGAGTGGTTAAAAGGTTTTGTTAATTATAAAGTAGGGGTTGACGGTATATCAATTTTATTTATTGTTTTAACTTCACTGATAACTCCTCTCTGCATAATATCAGTTAACAATACTGTTAAATATAGATTAAGAGATTTTTTAATAGCTATTTTAATAATGGAATGTCTAATGATAGGAGTTTTTTGCTCATTAGATTTGGTTATATTTTATTTATTTTTCGAAGCTGGCTTAATACCTATGTTTTTAATAATTGGAATTTGGGGTGGCACAAGAAGAGTTTATTCAGCATTTAAATTTTTTTTATATACACTCTTAGGCTCTGTATTGATGTTGATAGCGATAATATCTATTTACTGGATATCTGGAACTACAGACATAACTCAACTTTATGAGATTGGTATAGATACCAAATATCAAAATTTATTGTGGCTTGCTTTTTTTAGTTCATTTGCTGTTAAAACGCCAATGTGGCCAGTGCATACTTGGCTACCCGATGCTCACGTAGAAGCACCAACTGCTGGATCCGTTTTACTAGCAGCTATATTGCTTAAAATGGCCGGCTATGGTTTTATCAGATTTTCTTTAGGACTTTTCCCAGTAGCCTCTGAGTTATTTACCCCACTAGTCTATGTTTTAAGCTTAATTGCAATTGTCTATACGTCACTTGTAGCGTTAATGCAGGAAGATATGAAAAAATTAATAGCATATTCTTCTGTTGCTCACATGGGCTTTGTTACTTTGGGTATTTTTACAATTACTCAACAAGGCATTGAAGGAAGTATAGTTCAAATGATTAGTCATGGTTTGGTTTCTGCGGCACTATTTTTATGTGTAGGTGTTGTATATGACCGTATGCACTCAAGGTTAATAGCAACATATGGCGGACTGGTATCTGTTATGCCCAAGTATTCTATTTTATTTATGCTGTTTACTTTAGCGGCATTAGGCTTACCTGGCACAAGCGGTTTTATTGGTGAATTCTTAATATTAATGGGTGCTTTTAAAGATAATTTTTTAGTTGCTGTTATAGCAAGCTTGGGGGTTATTTTTGGTGCTGCTTATATGTTATGGTTATATAGAAGAGTAGTATTTGGTGAGGTTATAAATAAAAACCTTTTAAAAATGCCTGACCTTGATAATTCTGAAAAATTTATTTTATGGTGTTTAGCAATCCCAGTATTATTTTTTGGCTTTTACCCTGAGCCCATTATTAATACGATTGAAATCTCAGTAAAAGATTTAATAGAGATGTACAATTTTAACTTAAATATGTATATGCCAGAGGTAAAAATTAATGATTAATTTAAACTTTATTCTTCCTGAAATTTTTATTTCATTATCTATAATGTTTTTACTCCTTCTTGGAGTTTTTAAAAAAAATAGCTCTGATATTGTTCATAATCTTGCAGTGGGGTCTTTATTAATTACTGGTGTTTTGATTTATAACAATTCATCAAATCAGTATATTTCATTATTTAATGGTGGTTACGTTGTAGATCAGCTTTCTTCATTTATGAAAATTCTCACAATTTTAGGTGGAGCATTTGTTTTATCTATATCAACGAGATATTTAAAGATATTTAAAATTTTTTTAATAGAATACCCAGTTCTAATACTCTCATCAATTTTAGGAATGATGGTAATGATTAGCTCAAACGACCTTATGGTTTTCTATATTGGTCTTGAACTTCAATCTTTAGCTTTATATGTTTTGGCATCATTTAATAGAGATCAATTAAAATCATCAGAGGCTGGACTTAAATATTTTGTTTTAAGTGCTCTTTCATCTGGTTTATTATTATATGGATGTTCTTTGGTGTATGGATTTTCAGGGTCAACTAATTTTGATGTTATTGGAGAGATAATGATCTCCTCTCATTATGGTTTAACATTTGGAATAGTTTTTATACTAGTTGGTTTGGCATTTAAGATATCAGCCGTACCATTTCACATGTGGGCACCAGACGTATACGAAGGCTCCCCAACAGCAGTGACTTTATTTTTTGCAATTGTGCCTAAAGTTGCAGCACTTACAGTATTTATAAGATTTTTATACATACCATTTGTCAATATGATTGAACAATGGCAACCTATATTAATCTTTTTATCGGTCGCTTCCATGATCTTTGGGGCGATTGCAGCAATCGGCCAAAATAATCTTAAAAGACTAATTGCCTATAGTTCAATAGGACACATGGGTTATGCACTAGCAGGTTTATCAACAGGTTCTAATGATGGAATTCAAAGTTCAATTATATACATCACTATATATTTGGTTATGAACCTTGCATTTTTTTGTTGCCTGTTAATGCTTAAGCGTAATGATGAATATTTTGAAACTGTTGATGATTTATCAGGATTATCAAAAAACCATCCAGTATTATCTTTATCTTTACTTGTTATTTTATTTTCATTAGCAGGAATTCCTCCATTAGCTGGTTTCTTTGCTAAATTTTATGTTTTTACAGCCGTAATTGAGCAATCAATGTATTTTTTAGCGATCGTTGGTTTGTTATCAACGGTAATAGCTGCATTTTATTACTTAAAAATAATAAAAGTTATTTATTTTGATAAGGAAAAAGAAAGTTATGATAATGACCATAATATTTGGTTAAAAATGTCACTAACTTTTTCAACATTATTAATTCTTTTATACTTTATCTTCCCTAGTCAATTAGTAGAAATTGTATCTAGAATTAATATCCTTTGATGAAATTAAAAAGATTTAATTTTAAAACAGTAAATAGTACAAATAATTTAGCACGTAAAATAATACTTAATTCTAAAAATAAATTTGGTTTTGTAATAGCAGAAAAACAAAATAAAGGGAGGGGCCAATATGGAAAAAAATGGATATCCCTTAAAGGTAATCTTTTTGTAAGTATTTTTTTTCCTATAGATAAACTAAATCTAACCTTAAAACAGTTAACAAAAATAAATTGTTTATTAGTTAAAAAGACTATTTCATTATTTTATAAAGGAAACATAGTAATTAAAAAACCGAATGATTTATTAATAAACAAGAAAAAAATATCAGGAATATTACAGGAAACTTTTTCAAAATCTGATCAGAAATTTATCATCATAGGTATTGGCTTAAATTTGATTAAAAGTCCAAATATAATTAATTATCCAACTATAAATCTTTTAGATTTAACAAATACCAAAATTACAACAAATAATGCTGGATCAGAGTTAATAAAGATTTATGAAAAATATATTCCAATAATGCAAAAAAATAATATAAAAAATATGTATAAAATTTTAAAATGATTATCGTAGGTGATATAGGAAATACAGAAACTAAAATTTGTCTAATTGACAAGTCAAATAAGATTATTAAAAAAATAAATCTTAACACTAAAAGTATGAATCAATCTTTACTACTAAAGTCATTTTCTAAACTAAGACTAAATAAACCATATATTAAAAAAGTTTTATTTTGTAGTGTTGTGCCAAAATCATTTAATAAAATAAAAAAATTTTTTAATCATAGATACAAAATAAAAATTTATGAACTTAAGGATTTAAATTTAAAAAAACTGATCAACATTAAAGTTAACTATAAGCAAATAGGCTCAGATAGATTGGCTAATGCGATAAGTGTTATTAATGAAAAAAATAACTATATTATTTTAGACTTCGGTACGGCAACCACTTTTGATGTTTTAATTAAAAAAACTTATCATGGAGGTGTAATTGCACCGGGTGTGAAATTATCTTTAAATACATTGTCTGATAGAGCTAGTTTAATCCCAAATATTAATCTAAAAAAAACAAATAAAGTAATAGGTTTAAATACTATTAATGCCGTTAGGTCTGGTTTTTTTTGGGGTTATGCAGGTTTAATTGACAATATTGTTAATTTAATTAAGAAGGAGACAAAGAAGTCCTTTAAAATAATAATTACTGGGGGATTTTCTGATTTGTTTAAAAAATCAATAAAAACGAAAGTTACATTAAATAAAGACATTACAATTAACGGCTTAATTAAAGCTGCAATTCTAATTAAATAAATATGAAAGATGAATTATTATTTTGCCCATTAGGGGGCTCGGGTGAAATTGGTATGAACATGAACCTGTTTGCCTACGGTAAACCAGGAGAACATAAGTGGATAATGGTAGATATAGGAGTTACATTTGCTGACGATTCAATTCCAGGGGTTGATTTAATTTATCCCGATCCAGGTTTTATAGTTGATAAAAAAGAAGACTTATTAGGAATTATTTTAACTCATGCACATGAAGACCACATTGGTGCAATTGCTCTTTTGTGGCCACAGCTTAAATGTAAAATTTTTGCAACACCCTTTACGGCGGTTTTGATTAAAGAAAAATTCAAAGAAAAAAATATTGATGTTACGAACTATTTAAAAATTGTTCAGTTAAACGGAACAGTTAATTTAGAACCATTTAAAATTGAATATATAACATTGACTCACTCAATATTAGAACCGAATGGTCTTAGAATTGAAACGCCAGCAGGTGTAATTCTTCACACAGGAGACTGGAAAATTGATCCAGAACCATTAATTGGTGAAAAAATTAACTCTGAAAGGCTTAAAGAAATTGGCAAAGAAGGTGTTCTTGCTATGATTTGTGATTCAACAAACGTATTTAGTATGGGTAAAGCTGGCTCTGAACTTGATGTAAGAAAAAGTTTATTAAATATTATGGGCAGTCTTAAAAAAAGAATTGTTATGGCATCCTTTGCGTCAAATGTGGCTCGTATGGAAACTGCTTTTTATTGTGCAGAGAAAACAGGAAGACAGATATCTTTAGTGGGTAGGTCAATGCATAGAATTTTTAAAGCAGCAAGACAATGTGGCTACTTAAAAAATGTTATTGAACCAATAGATGCTAGAGAGGCTAAGAAAATTTCAAGGGAAAAAATTGTTTATCTTTGTACCGGGAGTCAAGGAGAGCCAATGGCGGCATTAATGAGAATTGCAACCTACACCCATCCTGATGTTTTTATTGAAAAAGATGATACCGTTATCTTTTCATCAAAAATTATTCCAGGTAATGAAAAAAAATTATATAAATTACAAAATCAATTAGTTAAAGATGGTATTGAAGTTATTTCTGAAGAAAGTGAATTTGTTCATGTTTCAGGTCACCCTAATAGAGATGATTTAAGAGAAATGTATGACTGGGTGAAACCACAGTGCGCCATACCAGTCCATGGTGAGCATAGACACATGATAGAGCATATGAAGTTTGCACATGAGATGAATGTACCAAATCCAGTACAAGTAGAAAATGGCGATATTGTAAAACTATTTCCAGGTAAACCGCATGTATTTGATAAAGCACCGAGTGGTAGACTTTATCTTGATGGCAATATGAGTGTTGAAGAAGACTCTCAATCAATCAAAGATAGAAAAAACTTAAGTGCTAACGGTTATATGGAAGTAACAATTTTAATTTCTCAAAAAGGCAATATTCACAAAAGACCAGTCCTTACATTTAGAGGTATTCCAATTTACGATGTTGATGATTTTATTTATGGCTTAGAAGAAGCTATAGAAAAAACAGTAAAAACTTTTTCTTTAGGTAGTAAAAAACAAGAATATAATTTAATTGATGCTTTAAAAATCACCTGTAAAAAATACACTAAAGAAATGACAGGAAAAAAACCCTTCACTAATATCAATTTAGTAAAGATTTAAATGAGCGCTACAGGACTTGCAATTATCTATATTATTATATGGTGGGTAGTGTTTTTTGCTGTATTACCAATAGATGTTAATAGAAATAAAACTATTAAAATTGAAGGTGAAGATGTTGGATCTCCAGAGAATCCTAAAATGCTTAAAAAGTTCATTTATTGTACTGGTATTACCTCAATTATTTTCATTATAATCTATATATTAATTAAATATGAATATTTAAATTTAAGAAATATAATTAGTTAAAATGTACATTTCAAAATCATTTATACCAATTTTAAAAAACAATCCCTCTGAAGCAAAAATAAAATCACATCAACTTATGTTGAGAGTGGGCATGATAAAGCAATCATCTGCTGGTATTTATTCTTGGTTGCCTCTTGGTTTTAAAGTGATGAAGAAAATTGAACAAATTGTTAGAGAAGAGCAAAATAAAATTGGCGCACAAGAAATGCTAATGCCAACTATTCAATCTAGTGAAATTTGGAAAGAAAGTGGGCGTTACGATGATTATGGTGACGAGATGTTAAGAATTAAAGATCGACAAGATAGAGAGATGTTATATGGGCCAACAAATGAGGAATTAGTTACAGACATATTTAGATCAAGTATTAAATCATATAAGTCTCTACCTCAATTATTATATCATATTCAATGGAAATTTAGAGATGAAGTTAGACCAAGATTTGGAATAATGAGATGCAGAGAATTTTATATGAAAGATGCATACTCATTTGACATCAATGATGAAGAAGCGGTTTACTCATATAATAAATTTTTTCTATCTTATTTAAAAACCTTTAAAAGATTAGAGTTAACAGCAATACCGATGGCTGCTGATACAGGACCTATTGGTGGAAACCTTTCTCATGAATTTATTATTTTAGCTGATACTGGAGAAAGTAAAATTTTTACAGATAAACGAATTTTTGATTTAAATAGTGATGGTTCTATTGTTGAAAAAAAATCATTAGAAGAGTTAAGAAAAAAATATGAACAATACTATTCTGTTACTGATGAAAAATTTAATAAAGAAAAATTTGAAAAAGAAGTTTCAGAAGAAAATAGATTAATTACTAAAGGCATTGAAGTAGGGCATATATTTTATTTTGGAGACAAATATTCAAAACCTTTAAATGCAGCAGTAGACTTGCCAGAAGGTAAAAAAGATTTTGTTAAAATGGGATCCTACGGAATTGGTGTTTCAAGATTGGTTGGAGCAATTATTGAAGCCAAATATGACGATAAAGAAGAAATTATGAAATGGCCATTTGCCGTAGCTCCTTATGAGCTTGCAATTATACCAATGATTAACAAAAATGATACCACCTCGTTAGACAGCGCAAAGAGAATTTTTAAACATTTTGAAGAAAATTATATCGATACAATTATTGATGATATGGATGAAAATCTTTCATCCAAAATTAAGAAATTTAACTTAATAGGCGTTCCTTATCAAATTATTATCGGAAAAAAATCAGAGGGAGATTTGTTTGAATTTAAAGAAATTGGAAAAGATCCTCAAAACTTAACTTTGGATCAAATAACAAAAATTTTAACTAAACAAAAAGAAAAAAATTGATTTCTACTTTAGAAAAAGAAATTACATTTAGATATCTTAAGACCAGAAAGAAAGATGGGTTTTTAAATATTATTTCAATCTTTTCTTTTATTGGAATAAGCTTGGGTGTTGCCGTTTTGATAATTGTGATGTCAGTAATGAATGGTTTTAGAACTGAACTTATTAATAAAATTGTTGGTTTTAATGCACATGTAACAGTTAAGCCCCATGGAAATTCAATCAATATAGATAAAATTAATAATCATGAGTTAGAAAAGATTTCTGAAGACCTTGTATTTAGTAATTCTGGAGAAGGCATCATAATAAGCAAAGAATACACAAAAGGTATAGTTTTAAGAGGTTATAACGAAAAAGATTTTACCAAACTAAATGTTGTAACAAAAGGTCAATTAACTGGGAATGCTAATAATCTTAATCAAAATAATATCTCAATAGGAAGAGAGTTAAGTTTTGATTTAGATTTAAATATTGGAGATAAAATATCAATTATGTCTCCATCTGGAATAGAAACGATTATTGGTAATTTGCCAAAACAAGAAGTCTTTATTGTAAGTTCAATTTTTGAAAGCGGATTAGCAGACTTTGATAGTAATATAGCATTTGTAAACCTAGACAAACTAGACAATTTTTTTGATTATAAAAAAGAAGATAGAAAATTAGAAATTTACCTAAAAAATCCATCCAATATCACCGAAGTTAAAATGTTAGTCCAAAAAATATTTAATGATGAATTTGTTTATACTTGGGCTGATATGAATAGGTCATTATTTTCAGCATTAAAAGTTGAGAGAAATGTTATGTTTATAATTCTGTCACTAATTATTGTGGTTGCCGCCTTTAATATAATTTCTGGTCTTACAATTTTAGTTAAAAACAAAACAAGAGACATAGCTATACTTAAGTCTATTGGAGTTTTAAATAAATCAATTACTAAAATATTTTTTTTAGTAGGTGTCACAATTGGTACAACAGCTACTATATTTGGAATTTTTTTAGGGGTAATGTTTTCTTTGTATATTGAGAATATAAGAGAGTTTTTAAGTTACACATTTAATATCAGCTTATTTCCAGAAGAAATTTATTTTTTAAGTAAAATGCCAACTGAAATAAATTCAATTTCAATTTTGATAATTTCTGCATGCTCAATAGCTATAACAATAGTTGTTTCAATATATCCAGCAATAAAAGCATCTAAACTTGATCCTGTACAAGGTTTAAAATATGAATAATCTAATTTCCTTAAAAAATATTTCTAAATCTTTTTTAAATAACAAAAAAATAACAGTATTAAAAAAAATAAATTATTCTTTTGCCCAGGGTAAAATATATTCTTTGATGGGTCCCTCTGGCTCTGGAAAGTCCACATTGCTTAATATTTTATCAATGATTGATAAGCCAACTAATGGAACTTTAGCAATTAACAATAAAGTGATTAATTTTTCAGAAACTGTGAATAATGACAAAATTAGATCTAAAAAAATTGGCATAATATATCAACAAAATAATTTACTTTCAGATTTTACAGCTTTAGAAAATGTTTACTTAGCTAATTTAGCTCTCACTGATAATAAACACGAAGCTAAATATAGAGCTAAAATAATTATAAAAAAAATGGGTCTATCATCAAGAGAAGATCATTATCCATCGGAATTATCTGGAGGAGAAATGCAAAGAATTGCAATCGCTAGAGCCTTAATTAATGAACCCAATATTATATTAGCAGATGAGCCAACAGGAAGTCTTGATCAAGCTACAGCAAAAGAGGTTTTTAATATTCTTTATAATTTAAAGAATAAAAGTAGATTAATAATTTATGCAACTCATAATAGATTTTTTGCTAATATGGCAGATTGCAAATTAGAAATGATTGATGGTAATATAAAAACTACCAATGCCAGATTTCAATAATAAAGAATTTAATCATTTTAAAGTTCACACACAATACTCAATTTGTGAAGGTGCCATAAAAATCGAAAATTTAAAAGATTTTTGTAAAGAAAAAAAAATATGCTCACTTGGTATTTCTGACACTAGAAATTTATGTGGCGCATTAGAATTTGCTGAAAATATTTCTAAGGTTGGAACTCAACCCATTATAGGCACACAGATTAATTTTAAGTTTGAAGACACTACTGGTTTATTGCCATTAATAGCGCTTAATGAAAAGGGGTATAAGCGAATTATTGAATTATCTTCAAGATCATATTTGGAAAATGATGCTTTGTCAGAACCACATCTAAATATTAAAGAATTATTTAATAATAATGAAGGTGTAGTTCTTTTATCTGGAACAATTCACGGTTTATTTGGAAAGTTATTTGAAAAAGGAAGGCTAGATGAAATAACCAAATTATATAAAAATTTATTATCACAATTTAATGATCGTTTTTATCTAGAAATACAGAGACACGGCGATCAAAACGAAATTTCATTTGAAAAATTTAATTTACAGCAATCATCCAAAATAAAAATACCCATTATAGCAACAAATGAAGTTTATTATTTAACACAAGATATGCACGAAGCTCATGACGCTCTAACTTGCATCGGTCAAAAAACCTATGTGAATGAAAAAAATAGAATTAAATACAGTGATCAACATTATTTTAAATCTTCAGATGAGATGGCCATTTTATTCTCTGATTTGCCTGAGGCTTTAGAAAATAATCAAAATTTACCTTATAGATGTAATTTTAGGCCTCAATTTTCAAAACCTATATTACCCAATATAAGCTCTGAAAAAGACGGTAGTGCAGATGAAATGCTAAAAAAAGATTCATTAAATGGACTAAAAGAAAAATTTTTAAAAGTATTTAAAATTGATGAAAATAAACTTAATATAGATAAAAGATTTTTGATTTATAAAGATCGTTTAGATCATGAATTAAAAATTATCATTGAAATGAAGTATCCAAGTTACTTCTTGATTGTTTCTGATTATATTAAATGGGCTAAAAATAACGACATACCAGTTGGCCCTGGTAGAGGTTCTGGTGCTGGATCTCTTGTTGCATGGTGCTTATCAATTACTGATGTTGACCCAATAAAGTTCAACTTGATTTTTGAAAGATTTCTAAACCCAGATAGGGTATCGATGCCAGACTTTGATATAGATTTTTGTGAGGAAAAAAGAGATCTTGTTTTTAAATATTTAACTACAAAATATAAAGACAGTGTTGCTCATATAATTACATTTGGAAAATTAAAAGCAAGAATGGTTATAAGAGATGTTGGTAGAGTTTTAGGTTTACCTTATGGCTTTGTTGATAGTATCTCTAAAATGATACCATTTGATCCTTCACGACCACAAAGTTTAACAGAGTGCATAAATAATGAACCAAGACTTCAAAAACTAGTAAATGAAGATTCTCGTGTTAAAAAGCTCACTGATCTTTCGTTAAAACTAGAAGGACTTAATAGGAATGTTGCAACACATGCTGCGGGGGTTGTTATAGCTGATAGAAAATTAACAGAAATAGTTCCCTTATATAAAGATGCTTCTGCAGATCTTCTATTACCCTCCACCCAATTTGATATGTATTCTGCTGAAAATGCTGGATTAATTAAATTTGATTTTTTAGGTTTAAAAACTTTAACAGTTATAAACAGAACTCAAAAATTAATAAAAAAAAATGTTAAAGATTTCAATATTGAAGACATAGATTTCGATGATCAAAAAGTTTTTGAGCTACTTTCAATGGGAAACACAGTGGGGTTGTTTCAAGTAGAGAGTGCTGGAATGCGCGAAGCATTACTGCAAATGAAGCCCAACCATATTGAGGATATTATTGCTTTAGTTGCGTTGTATAGACCGGGTCCAATGAGCAATATTCCCGTATACAATGATTGTAAACATGGAAGACAAACTCCAGATTATTTACATCCCTTATTAGAGGACATTCTTAAGCCTACATATGGAGTTATAATATATCAAGAACAAGTAATGCAAATTGCTCAAAAATTATCCGGTTTTACAGCTGGTGAAGCAGACATTTTAAGAAGAGCAATGGGTAAAAAGAAAAGAGCAGAATTAGAAAAACAAAAACAAGGTTTTATAGCGGGGGCACTTAAAAATGGTATTAGCAAAGATGTGGCCGCAAGTATTTTTTTAAAAATTGAACCGTTTGCTGAATATGGCTTTAATAAAAGCCACGCTGCTGCATATGCTATAATTTCCTACCAGACCGCTTTTCTAAAAACATATTATCCTAAAGAATTTTTTGCAGCTTCAATGACTATGGATATATCAAATCAAAACAAATTGAGTGAATTTCATGAAGAGCTTAAAAGAATAAATATTAAAGTTGTAAGACCCGACATTAACAAGTGCTTTGCTGATTTTAAATTTGATGACGATAATTTTTACTATGCTTTAGGTGGAATTAAGAGCGTTGGTTTTGAAGCAATCTCTAATGTGGTAAAAGAAAGAGTGATGAATGGCAAATTTAAATCAATTAATGATTTTTTAAATAGAGTTAACCCTAAGGATATTAATAAACTTCAGTTAGAGGGGTTAGTTAAAGCAGGAGCTTTCGATGATATAGAAAAAAATAGACAAGCTTTATTTAACTCAATACCTAATTTTATTTTGAAAACTAAAAATATTCATGAAAATAAAGCTGCCAATCAAATAGATTTATTTGGTACAGATGAAGAACAAGATAATGAAATTATCCTAAATGTCGAAGATTGGAAATTTGAAGACAGACTCTCAAGAGAGTTTGAGGCTGTTGGTTTCTTTATATCCGATCATCCATTAAATCAATTTAAGGAAATTTTTAATGATTATAAAATCGTTGACTACTTAAAGTTTAATTCTGATGACAATATCAAAGATGCAAATATTGCTGCAACTCTCTTAAAGATTACAGAGCGAAAAACAGCAAAAGGAAACTCATATGGTGTTATAAAATTTACTGATTTATCAAGTGTATTTGAACTTTTTGTTTTCTCAGATATTCTTGAACTTAATAGGGAAGTTTTAATTGAAGGAAGCTCTCTAATCATTACTTTAATTAAAACAATTTCTAATGATGAGAATAGATTTAAAAGAATTAATGTTCAAAAAATTGCCTCACTTAAAGATTTGTTCAATAAGCCGGTTGGTGAAATTATTTTCAATATTAAATCTACAGAAGATATTGACAAAATATCGGATTTTTTGAAAGAAGAGGGAACAACTGAGGTAAAAATTAATTTAGAAAATAATAATAACAATATTAGCTTTAAACTTAAAGATAAGCGTTTTATTGATAGAAAAGTTATAAATATCCTTAGAAACAATGATATTTCAACAATAATACACTAAAAAAGACTTGTTTGTTTTCTAAATAATTTGTAAATAACTCTTAAATTAAATTAACACGCACACAGTTTGTGGTTTTATACCTCCGGTCCTTAAATGGAAATTACTGTGGTGGCTTAACCGGGAATAAATATGAAAATACCAAGTCTAACTATCCAACAACTATTAGAAGCAGGCGTCCACTTAGGTCACAAGACTTTAAGATGGAACCCAAAAATGAAAAAATACATTTTTGGTAAAAGAGATTCAATACACATTATTGATTTAACTCAAACATTAGAACTTACAAACGTAGCTTTAGAAAAAGTTTACAACACAATTGCAAATAATGGCAAAATACTTTTTGTATCTACAAAAAAACAAGCATCTGAAGCCATTGCTGAAGTTGCAAAAGAAACTGATCAATATTTTGTAAATTATAGATGGTTAGGTGGAATGCTGACTAACTGGGGAACAATTTCTGGATCAATTAAAAAAATGAAAAAATATGAAGCTGATCTTGTTGCTGAAAATAGAGGTTTTACAAAAAAAGAACTATTAAAGATGAGTGTAAAAAAAGACAAGTTAGAAAGAGCTCTTGGAGGAATTGCTGAAATGAAAAAAGTTCCTGATTTGGTTTTTATTATTGATACTAACTACGAATCTTTAGCTATTGCAGAAGCTTCTAAATTAGGAATTCCAATCTGTGCTATATTAGACAGTAACTCCAATCCAGATGGAATAGATTTTCCAATTCCAGGTAATGACGATGCTAGAAGAGCAATTGATCTTTATTGTAATTTAGTTAAGGAAACTATTGAAAATGCAAAAAAAGCAACACCATCAAAAATTGAAGATAAACCAGATGTTGATGATGTTAAATTAAAAGAGACTTCTACTAAAACTGTTCAAGAAATTGATAGGGAGAAATTAGATGCTAAATTTGCAAAGAAAGATAAGGAAAAATTAAACTAATATGAGTGATATAGAGAAAGTAAAACAATTACGTGAAGCTACAGGTGCTGGTTTTAAAGATTGTAATATTGCTATCAAAGAGTCTGGAGGAGATTTAGATAAAGCTGTTGAAATTTTAAGAGTTAAAGGAATTTCAAAAGCATCTAAGAAGATGTCAAGAGATGCTAAAGATGGAGTTATCGCAACATCTGGAGACGAAAGTAAAATTTCACTTATTGAAATTAATTGTGAAACAGACTTTGTTGCTAAAAATGATGATTTTGTTTCTTTCGCTAAAGAATTGAGTGAATTAAATAATCAATCAGAATCTGACTTAGCAAAATTAAACAAATCAAAGATGTCCAATGGTCAAACAGTTGAAGATAACTTGGTTGCACTTATTGCCAAAATGGGGGAAAAAATAACAATTGGAAGAGTTAACACTTTTAATAATCAAGTATCTAAAAATTTTAATTATTTACATACAGTGGTAAAAGATAATTTATCTAAACTATCTGTCATTGTATCTCTCGAGGTTAATGTAAGCTCAGATATCATAAATACTTTTGGAAAACAGTTAGCAATGCATATAGCTGCATCTAAC
>Ga0222661_1000446_pt1 | contig 15870 bp, 17 predicted proteins | sample AntAcemetagen551_FD_179851 | JGI IMG/M metagenome (GOLD analysis project Ga0222661, IMG submission 179851) | Saline water microbial communities from Ace Lake, Antarctica - #551 | ecosystem: Environmental > Aquatic > Non-marine Saline and Alkaline > Saline | place: Antarctica: Ace Lake...
TTATGGGTGTTGGTGAGGGATGTTATTTAGTTTTACCAGTTTTAGGACCATCGACTGTAAGAGATACCGTTGGTTCATTTGCAAATATAATGGGGGGAGATGCTTGGTATAACGTTACTGTAGCTAACGATACTCAACATTTTTCAGATTTTGATTATTATGCATCAAGAGTGGGCTCTGGAATAGATTTTAGAGCAAAAAATTTGGACGCGTTTGAAAACTTAGAAAAAAATTCTATGGATTTTTATGCTTCAGTTAGAAGTTTGTATTTACAAGATAGAGAACAAAAAATAGCTAACTCTAATGCAATAACTGAAACCCAAAACGATAGCGATTGGGAAGAAATAGAAACTCAATAAATTAAAAAACTTAATGAGATTAAAAAAGTTTTTAATATTTACCTTCATCACAATTAATTTAATTGGTATTAATTACTCCTATTCAATAGAACCTGATGTATTTGTTCAATCAACAGTGAATAGAGCTTCTGAGGCGTTAAATAATAAATACTCAAAAGAAGAAAAAATAGAAAAGCTAAAACAGATTGCAAGTGAAACAGTTGATATCAATGGTATTGGTTTTTACACTTTGGGAGCCTATAGAAAAAATATTAGTGAAAACGAAATTAGCCAATATGAAAAACTTTTTGAACAATATTTTTTAAAAAGTTTTTCTAGTAGATTGGCTGAATATTCGAACCCAGAGATACAAGTTATATCTAAAGAAAAATTAAATGAAAATTACACAATGGTGTCTAGTATCTTAGTTGGAACAGAACAAAGACCTGTGGTTAAAATTGATTGGAGAATTTATACAAAAAACCCTGAAAACCCTTTGATCAGAGACTTAATTATTGAAGGCTTAAGTCTAGCGAGAACTCAAAAAGAAGAGTTCTCTTCTATCATTCAGAGTAATGATGGAGATATTAAAGCTCTTTTTTCTACTTTAAAAGAGTTTATTAAATAATTATCTATAAAAATAATTTTTGGTGGGCCCACCAGGACTCGAACCTGGGACCAATACATTATGAGTGTACTGCTCTAACCAACTGAGCTATAGGCCCTAAAAATTAAACTTTAATTATATTATAATGTAACCGATGTCTAGCATAGGTAAAAAATAGTGAGAATGGTGGGACTGGTTGGTTACGCTCCAACTACCCCTGCAATGTCAACATAGGGGCAGACGATTATTGTTCCCTTCCATCAAAGATTATAGCAACTATTTCCCAGTAACTAAAGAAAGTTAATGGCGAACATAAGCAGGGTATTGAGGATTCTCGGTGAACCACAGTTGAACTGCTTAAAGAGTATTACATTTGTTCTCTGTCATAATGCATGGCCCCATTTTCTGACTTACAAGAAGACATAATTAATTAGCTCGTGCTGCTGCACTCGCTTTAACAGAAGGAACGGAAATGACAGATAAGATTAAATTAACAGACAGAAGAGTTTCATTATCAAATAGATATATTGAAACTTTAAAGAAAAAAAATAAAAGATATTCAGTCGGAGATTCAGAGGTTATCGGTCTTAGAATATTTGTATTCGAAGGTGGTCAGAAGACCTTCTACTATTCTTACACTACAAAAGAGAAAGAAAAAGGACTCGAAAAGCTAGGTTTGTTTGGCAGCGTTAATGTCAAGGAAGCTAGGAATGCAGCAAGAAAAATAGCTAAAGATGTAATGGACGGAAGATCCCCTATTGAAATAAGGATTTCAAGATCAGGTGAATTAACTGTCAGTGAGCTTGTTAAAACTTTCATAGATAAAGCATTAAAAGCACCTAGGTATAAACCTAGTACACAAAAAAAGTGGAAGACAAATGCTGATAGTTGGATTTTCTGTGTTTCAAATGATCCTATTCTTAGAGCTATGTATGCAAAATCTAAACTTAAAATTGCTAATAAAAGACTCTCAGAGTGTACGAAGGATTTTATGAAAGATTGGCACCAATGGATTGGAACTAAAACAGAATCTCAGGCCAATGCATTAGTTGAAATGTTATCAGTTATTTTTAATTGGAGCATTGACCATAAGCTGCAAAAAAATAATCCTGCTCAGTTTAAGAAAGATGAGCTCTACGAGAAAAAAGAAGATAATCGTATTCTAACTAAAGATCAGAAAAAAGCAGTCTTGAACTATGTGCTTAAATATGATGAGCGTAAAGAAGCTAGATTGAATATGAATTACTATAAAGAAAATAGATTATCCGTGGTTAGTTGCTGCTTAATTGCATATTCATTATTGACTGGTCGAAGGTATAGATCAGAAGGTGGAGCTGTAAAATGGAGTATGCTTTCTTTTCCTGAAAAAAAACTTTATTTGAATGACAGTAAAGTTGGACAGATGGAATATAAAATGGGGCCTAAAGTATTGAAACTGTTGCAGTCAATTAAAGCAGAAAAGTTTGAGCCTTCTAGTCCCTTTCAATACAATGATGAAAGAAATAATTATGTATTTCCTTCAAAGTGGTTTGGTCAAATAAACAATCAAGGAAAAAGAAATACTAGGCCATGGTTATATTCTGTTAAAGGAATGTGGGCCACTATTCTTAAAAATTTAGGCATAACCTATATACCAATGTACAATTGCAGACACACTTACTTAACTCATGCACTATCTAAAACTAAAAATATTTTATTAGTTGGAAAATTAGCAGGACATACTCAGGTTAAGACTACCCAAAGATATGCAAAAATATTAGGTGAAGATGTTTCAGACGCATTAGATCAGATAGATTCTGAAGCAATAGAAGCTCCTAAAGTTGTTCAGTTTAAGAAGTAGATATTATATAACTGAGGCATGGAACGGAAAAAGAAGCCTAGAGCTAATACTATATCGGCTATGGTTGCTGCAGCAGGTGGTGATCCTAAAGATCATTATGTTGATGAGAATTCTTGGTTAGAGGTCATTGATTATGCAAAAAATCTAAGTGTAACCCCTAAAGAAATTTTTGATTACACACAGAAGACTAGAGGTAATACATACAAAACTAAAATATCAACAATGAAGATTGGTTGCTTGATTTACGACACGCTAAAAAAAAAAAGTAAATTATCCAAACGATCAAGAATAATAAATTTAAGAAAAAAGATAGAGCTCATTGAACCTAAATATAAAAAGTTCAACGATCAAAAGTTATATGAGAATGCAAATCATGCATTGAATAGAACCCCTTCATTCGTGTTGTTGGATCCAGATGTTAGAGAAGACTTATTTTAAAGTATTACATTTCCCAACTGTCATAATGAAATAGCAACTCATAGATGTTCTAAGCTATGAATGACAAAACAGAACTTAGAAAACAGAAAATATCTTAGAGAAAAAGAAGTTTCAGATATTTATGGAATAAATAGACACACACTAGCTAGACAAAGATGGGGAGATTATGGATTACCTTATGTTGTTCAAGGTAGAAAAGAAGGTACAAAAAAAGGTGGAATAATACTCTACAACATTGAAGACATTGAACGATCTCTACTAAAAAAGGGTGTTAAGTAATGTCTATTGCTAAACGCCTTGAAGCTAGAGGTGATAATTCAGAAAAAGATAAACTGTTAAAGTTAGCGTCAGAAACTGGAGTTGAAGAGTTTGAGTTAGATTTATCAACTGGGTTACTAAAAGAATTCGAGGAAGCAGTTAAGATAAAACCAGACTTAACATTTAAAGAATTTCTTAGCAGCAGAAGGCAGAAACTAAATTCAGGTGGTGTTACTGGTGATACACTTGCAGAAGACTATGGAGATTTAATTGATTCTTGGGTTAGGAAAATTGATGTCTTAGAAAATGAGTCTTTAACAGATTACATAAATAGAATTAAAGCAGCAGAAAAAAAAGGAGCAAAGAATGACTGAGAAATTATTTGAAAACATAATTAATAATTTAGGAAAAAAGAAAGAGCCTACATTAGAGGAACAGTCACAAAAACAATTAGAGAAGAATTTGACTAGACCTAAATCTTATAACCCAATGGCAAAACAGATTGTAGATAATTCACACAAGAAATTATCTGTCTCACAAATACATAAAATCAATAGTGAAACTAGACCAAAGAAATTTGATTGGGATAAACAACAGCAGCATACAATAGATACACTTAATAAGTTTGAGAATGCAAATATCCCCAATCCTAAAGCTGTAACATTTGATCCAACTACACAGATATTTACAAACGAAGATAGAACAGTTGCTTTTAAAAGTTACGACGATGCAGATAAACACAATAGATCTATTGGAGTAAAAAAAGGACCTACATATTCAGGAGCTACACCAGAACAGTTTGGAAAATTAGCTGAACGATTAGAACGTAATAGACAACAACAAGGAAATCCAACTAGAGTTGGTGAGTTTGAAAAAGCATTTAATAAAGTAAAAAAACCAATAAAGAAATCTACTCCAATAAAGATAGATATATCTTTCGTATCTCTCCCCGATCCAATTGCAGTTAGAAGATATCCACAACAAGAGCTGCGTACACAGAGATTTAATAGAATGGTTGAAGATTCAGAACGGGAAAAGCTGCGTGAACAGTCGTCAGGGCTAGCCAGTTTTCTTGGAAAGAAATTTATATGAATAAAAGGGAGTTAAAATAAATGCCAGCCACAAATAAAAAAAGTATTTATAAGTCAGTGTCATTACATTTCACACTACACGACTTGTTAAATAGGTTATCGGCCAAACTCAATCCAGGCCGAAAGCTATCTATACCAACAACAATAACCCTATTAGCAGAAAGTAAACACTGGGAGTTTATCTGTGCTGAACAATGGGGAAAAAACATGAGGAAGAGAACATGAAGAATAGAGTTCACTCAATAACACTCTCAACAGAGAGTTATGAGGACATCAAAAAGATACAAGGGATAATACCAATCAAGGTCTCAATACCACAGACTATCGAGTACCTAACAAAAATCGGGCTAAAAATAATCAATAAAACACAAAGTGAATTACACAATGAAAACAGGCAAGACTTTAGAGACAAGTAATACAGTCCATTACAGTAACGGCTTAATAAAAGAAGAAGATAATAAGCAAAAAATAGAAAGCAATGTCAGAAGATATGCTGATCTATATCAGAAGGATGAAAATTACTATGCGATGGATTATGGCGACAGATTTAATCCAAAAGTAAACGAAAAGACAGGAAAAATAGAATATTCACCAGATTCAACAGGACGAAGACCTTTTTGGTTTGTGGATAATGTCATCAATCCACACACCTATTGGCAGCATTTAGAGCAAGTACCCAATATAGATTGGGGATTAATTTTGCCTCCAATACATGCTAAAACTAATCAATGTAAGTTTGGTGCGATTGATGTTGATGTTTATAATAAGCCCGAAGAATTAAAAAGAATAGTTGAAGAGATCTATTCTAAGAAATTATCACTCGTTCCGTGTTATTCTAAATCTGGTGGACTACATCTCTATATTTTTTTCAAAGATCTAGTTCCTGCAAGTGCATTAAGAAAACATTTAATATCACTAAATAAGAAATTAAAGATTAATGCAAAAGAAGTATTCCCAAAACAAACAGAACTTAAATATAACGAGAAAAAGAAAAAGTTTGAAATAGGTAATGGAATATTACTTCCATATAAATCTTCAATCCACTCGTCCAAAGGTCACTACACAGATTGTAAAAATGTATGGATCAAGAACAGCAATATGGAACATGGAGACTTAGAGGAGTTCCTAGATTATGCAGAAAGCATGTCTTTGGTACTTGATGAACTACCTATTGAAATTAAAGAGAAGAAGGTGGACCCAGTATATGAAATAGAGACTAGAGAGTTTAAGGAATTAGCAGCAAGACCATTAGACGATAATTTAAAGAAAATACTCAAAAGAATTAGAGAGAAAAAGGACCATGATAGAGGAGGAACGTTTGATAACCATGTTGTTGATCTTGTATATGGTGGAGTTCGAGAGAGTTATTCCGACAGAGAGATAATAGAGAACTTCAAAGATGTTTGGCAGTATGCAGACAAAGAAGGAGATACTTATCAAGGTATGTCAGAAGAAGATTATATCAGAACTAGAATAGCAAATTGCAGAGATAAGTTTGGAATAGAAGATCCTGGAGAGCTTAAAAATATGATGATGGGCAATCTTATATTTAATAAGAGTTCAGATAAGTTTAAAGATCAATCAACAGGAGGAGATTACACTAAAGGAGTTGTCGATACTGTTTACAGCCATCTGTTCCCGAAGAAGATGACTGCAATGAGTTATTTTAATAACAATCCTAACAAACAAATGGCAGAGTCAGAAATTTATAGACCAGATCTATTTGAAGAAGGAAAAATATTAGTCAAAAATAAAAAGGATAACCTCTATTACATTAACAATTATAAGCCTGGAGAATATCCACCCATCAAACCAAATAAAATAGGCGATCTAAAGCTGTGGAATGAAATGTTGGAGTTCCTTGTCGAAAAAGAAGTGGAGAGAGAATACTTATTAGATTGGTTAGCTTTTATGATTCAACATCCGTGGGTGAAAATACAGTCCATTATTTTACTATTAACCAAACATCAGAGGATGGGGAAAGGCTCTATCTTTGATGTTATGACCGACATATTAGGTAAGTCTAATGCAGAGCCAACAGACGTAAATGGGATTATGGATAAAGGTATAACATTTGCAGAGAAACAATTTATTCTAGTTGATGAGGTGAAGTCGAAAGGTAATCATGCTGAAACCAAGCTTATATCCAATGCAATTAAGAAACTTGCTACTGAACAAAGGCTCTCACAAAGAAGACTCTATAAGGATGCCAAAGTAATAGAGACCCATACAAACTACATGCTTAATACAAATAATCCTGATGCTGTTAACCTTGATAAAGAAGATGATAGATTTTTTATAATATCAAACTACAAAGTGCGAAAACCGCAGAAATTCTATGATGATTTCCACGCATGGAGAATGAAAATTGGATCAAGTTATGTTCATTATATTTTAAAGCATAGAGACTTATCTAATTTTAATCATACAGCACCTCCACCAAGAACACAGGCAAAAGCAGATATGATAGGCGAAGTAGGACATCCATTAACATTAGTTCTAAAAGAGTGGATCGAGGAAGGACAACATCCGTTCCAATTAGATGAGAATGTCAGAGGGTCTAGTGAGTTAGCAGATTGGATATCGAAACATGGCAGAGGAGACTATGTAAGATTTGCAAACAATCCGAAAATACTTGCTCAATGTTTAGAAGAGGCGGGATGTTTTAAAGTAGGTCAAGCATACAATGATAAATTTAATATCAAAGCGACGTTGTGGCTTTATGGAGATTACGGACAATTAAAAAATAAGACTCCAAAACAATTAACAAATGAAAACTGGAAACCATTAATCACTACCGAAACAAGAGTCCAAAGAGTTGAAGCAACATTAACCAAAGATTTAAATGACAGAGATCCAAATGATCACAGAACTATCGAATTTGAGAACCAACAATTTAATAAAAATAGGCAAACTAACTGCTGGTCATGTAAGACACCCATCTCTGAAAGTGGAGACGGGATTTGTCCTGAATGTGATTATGCAATCAAATGTTCATGTGGAAAATGTGCATGTGATAAGCCAGGTTCGAAAATAAAAAAGAAAGGTCCATATGAAGCAGAATAGTCGACGTGCAAAAGGAAGGTTACTTCAAATAATAGTAAGAGATAAAATATTAAAAGCGTTCCCACACTTGAAAACAGATGATGTTGTAGCAGCAAGGAACGGCCACAATGGGCCAGATCTGAAACTCTCTAGAATTGCGAAGAGACTTATCCAACATCAATTTGAATGTAAGAACCAACAAAAATTACTCACACTCTACAAGTTTTTTAGGCAGGCACAAAAACATGGTAAATCAGAACCAGTTTAAATTGTAAAACTTAATTAAAGAAAACCTCTTGCAGTTATAGATCTAGACCATTTTATTTCATTGATTAAGTAAGATAACCAGAATGACGTAGGTCCAGTTTCCATGATGATAAAACCACGTTTCACTCTCCATATATTTTGTATTTTATATATTGTGCCTATCTTGACTATCCTGCTTAGATGAGCAAGGACCGACGGACCAACTGAACTATTCAAAATGGGCAGCTCGTAAGATGGTTGAGATGATTGTAGTAATAAATGATTTTAAGATTCTATAACTCAACTGATTATGATAAAATACTTATCTAGCGTGCAAAAAGTTAGACCACTATGGGTCCGTTGCAGTTACTTTAAATATGAAAAAATTCGATAGTTCAGAACTGGAACAGTACACTCTTACAAGGAGTGAATACGCAAATAAGATTGGAAAGACAACGAATGCTGTTCGTATGATGATGAGACATGGAAAATTATCTGGAGAATACAGATTTGATGGGAATAAGTTTTTGTTTAAGTCACCAGAGAGACCGGGTGATTACATGGTAAATGATCATGCTAGAAATATCAAACTGACCACCCCTAAAAAGAAGATTAATAGAGGGAACCACTTCAAAGCTGACTACCCAAATAATGCTTTTAAGCTACACAATGAATTGAAGATGTTAAATAAGATTAAAAGTAATATCCCAGACAATGTTTTAAACGAGATCAATCCTGAGCTGATAAAACTAGCACAAGAAAGAGTTAAAAAAAAACAAGATGATCTAATTAAAAAGTCCTTCACCCAACCTAGAAATTATGGCAATTCATATCCAATTGATATTGAGAGAGTAAGGAATTTATTTAAATCTTCCGACACTTCATATAGACCAGTTCGAAACTATTATGATCCAATCAGCAGCATTGATGATGGTTCTGTAGAAGTAGAAGTATCCCGGTCCCAACCCTCTCAAAGCGAGCCTCAATTCAAAAGTAAAGTTGCAGAGAGTATTTGGAGATTAAAAAATAAAAAATGACCACCTTGTAATTCCTGGGCCCTGATTATATAATACGTATTAATTAGTAATAATTCACTTTAACCTTGGATCTATGCCCATAGGTCCAAGAGTATCTTTCTAAAATTTTTTGCTAGAATTTTATCTAAAGTAACTTTGTTGATAAATAAGGATTATAGAAGCACGGTCTGTTTTTCCCAGTTGCTTTGTGGGGGTAGCTTGGTTCAGGGCACTGTCACTCAATAATAAAATTAAGTTACAGAAAATTGACATACTCTTCAAAATAATTGTAAACTCTTTTCCATTTTGTTGCTGCAGAATATTCATAGCAATCAGGTTTATAACAAATTCCAAACCTAATTTGTTTCAGACTTATTAAGTGCATTACAACTACCCCAGTATTACAACCAACACTATCGTAACATCCATTAATTTGAATTGCTGGCAAGGTTGAATCAATAGGATTCTTCATATTAGGAAAAGCACTTGTTGCAGCTTTCATAATTGTTTTTATTGTTCTCCCATTACAAGTTAAATTACCATCCATAACTTTCTCTTCTCCTAACTCACATCTAGTGTTTTCTGTCATCATGTATTTAATAACCATTTTAAAATTTGCTTGAGCCGCAGCTCTTTTCGCACTCTGAGTATACCCATTATAAGCAACCACACCTACTGCAGCTAATATTCCTATAATAGCTACTACGACTAGGAGTTCTATTAGAGTGAAGGCTTTATCTAGAGAAATGTTTCTAGAACCAAGAGTATTATATTCAAAATAATTGGGATTTTTACTCAAAACTGATCTTTACAATTAAAAGTTGAGTTTTAACAAATAATTCACATTTATTTAATATTAACTTAATTTTTTTGTAACATTTCAAGTTTAATTTTTCATTTGAAAGGAAACTTATGAAAAAATTAAAAAATACTGAATATCACAATCTATCAATTGATGAGTTTGATGAAATAAATAATCCACCACCAGAAGTTGTTGATTTTGATAAAATTCTTCAAAAAGCAATGACTAGAAGAAACTTCATGAAAGGAAGTTTTATGCTTGGCACTTCTGCATTTGTACTTGGGTCAGGACTGAATATGTTAGGGACAACTGATGCTGAGGCTTCATTTTCTGGACTTATTAATTTTAAACCAATTAAATCAGATACAACAGATGATATCACAATTCCAGAAGGATATAGCTGGGATGTTGTGGCAAAATGGGGAGATCCTTTATTTAGTAATGGTAAGTGGTTTGATCATTATACTAGAGGTACCGGTGAGAGCCAAGAACTAGCTTACGGTGATAATAATGATGGTATGGATACTTTCTATACCGAGGACGGAAAAACTATTATTGCTATAAACAATGAATATGTGAACAGATCAATAATGTTTGATAATCGAGGTTCAAAATTACCTGAGACAGAAGACGATATAAGAAAAGGTAAAGCTGGTCATGGCGTAAGTATTTTTGAAATATCAAACAATAATAGTAAATGGGAAATTGTAAAAGATTCCAAATACAATAAAAGAATAACTGCCGACTCTAGAATGGAGTTAACAGGTCCTGCTAGAGGACATACTTTATTGAAAACAATTTCAGATCCAACTGGAACTGTTTCATTGGGGACATGGAATAATTGTGGTAACGGAAAAACTCCATGGGGGACGTATTTGGCTTGTGAAGAAAACTTCAATGGTTATTTCTCTAATACAGATCCAAATGCTGATATTCCACCTGAGTTCAAAAGATATGGTATTTCAACCAAAGATTGGGGTTATGCATGGGGAAAATTTGATAATAGATTTAACTGGGATATGGAGCCGAATGAGCCGAATAGAGCCGGTTATGTTGTTGAGATAGATCCTTTAAACCCATCATCTACACCAAAAAAAAGAACTGCTTTAGGTAGGTTGAAACATGAAAACGCTGAGGTTATTCTTGGTAAAAATAACGAGGTAATTGTTTATCTTGGGGATGATGAAAGAGGAGAGTACTTATATAAGTTCGTTTCATCCAAAAAATATAATAAGAGAGGTGACAACTCTGACTTGCTAGAGGACGGCAATTTATTTGTTGCAAAATTTGGTGATAATGGAACAGGTGAGTGGTTACCTCTTACGCCAGAAACAACAGGCATGAAATCTAAAGCTGAGATTGCAATACATACAAGAATGGCTGCTTCAGCTGCTGGTGGAACTACTATGGATAGACCCGAGTGGGTTGCTGCAAATCCTCTTAAAGCAGAGGCATATGTTGCATTAACTAATAATACAAACAGAGGAAAAAAACCAAATGCCGGTGGTGATGATACTTCTATTAATGGTCCAAATCCAAGAGCGGATAATAAATATGGTCAAATTGTTAGGTGGACAGCTGATAGAAACGATCATGCCTCGTCTAAATTCAAATGGGATATATTTGCTCTTGCTGGTAATCCATCAGTACATTCAGGATTAAACGCTGGATCAAAAAATATTAATAAAGATAACATGTTTAATTCACCTGATGGTATTAAGTTTGACTCTCAGGGAGGTTTATGGATCCAAACAGATGGAAATTACTCAAATAAAGCTGATTTTGCTGAAATGGGTAATAACCAAATGTTATATGGAGATCCTAAAACTGGAGAAATCAAAAGATTTCTTGTAGGACCAAATGAATGTGAAGTAACTGGCTTAACTTGGAGTAAAGATTATAAGACAATGTTTGTTGGGATCCAACATCCAGGTGAAAAAGGTAATTCTAATTGGCCTGATGGACCTGGTACAGCTCCTCGATCAGCGTTAATTGCAATTAGAAAAAATGATGGTTCAAGAATAGGCTAATCTTTCTACCCCTTAAATACGCTTGGTAATTTTTTATCAAGCGTATTTTTTTTATAAAATAAAAACATTGCTATATGTGAAGCGTTATTAAATTTTCCAATTTTTATATAATTAAAAATTTGATTTTCAGTCACATGCAATAGTTCAATCCCACTTTCTGGTTTTGTAATTTTAACAATATTATCTGTAAAAAACTTGTAATTTTTGTATTAAGCCTGCCATGCTCTGTGTAAAAGGAAGTTATTTTTTTTAAGTCTTAATTTTGACTTATATCCAGTTTCCTCAAATAATTCTTTGTTTGCTAAAGTAATCGCTGTTTCATTTTTTTCAATTAGTTTTCAATGACTTTAACTCTCTAAAACCAACTCTAAAGGTATAACTATTAGGTTCCCTATTTAAAAAAAGGGGTATAGGGCCTCTTTAAACGAACGGAGAATGGGTTTCGAATGAGCCTCCTTTGAGAAGTAGGCTTGCGAGAGCAACAGCTCGAGCATAAGAACAAAAAAGGTTAATACTGATATTTATCCACAGCCCTAAAAGTGAGGAAAATGAATCTTTTTACAGTACCAACTAGATCTACATAGGGGCGAAAATAGTTAATGAATCTATGATTAAATTGTATTAAACTAGGCACTAGACTAGGCATTTTAGAGATAAAGCAAAGTTTGAAGTACTATGACAGAGGAAAACGCCAGTAAACTATGGAAAATGATTCAGGTAGCTGGTGATTATTTACTTGGTCAATTACCAAGTCATCCAAATCACCCAAAAGGAAGGAACCCCTACGCCCACGTTGCTATCTGTGTCAAAGAGAAGTTTGGCAACTCATATAAAGATATTCCTGATGAAAAGTTTCAAGAAGTTGTTGATTACATTAACTTTTTGAAAGAGAACCCAAGTTAAGCAAGAGAACATTTTGTTCTCACTTGGAAAATAGTCTAGTTATAGTCTAGTCTGTCCCAGATAATCCTATAACCCAGAACCACGATCCCTAAAAGTTTTTCATATTTTTAGTTTAAACATCTTTACCTAGTTTCTCTAATCGTTCACAAACTCCATTATAATCATAACTTTGTTTTTTACAAAATATACGAAGCAATAAATTTGTTTTCTTTGAATTACATTTTTTACAAATCAAAACCATGTTTTGTAGTGTGGTTAAACCACCTTTGTTTACTGGGTGAATATGATCTGCTTCAGCTAAATTAACATCTGACAGATTTGTACAATATGGACAGCTCCAATTAGATTTACCTCTTATTGGTTTTAACAACTTTTCTTTAATGTTTTGAGCCCCACTCCTATTTTTCATTTCAAAGGCATTAATTTTTGAAGTTCTTTCTCTTTCACTGGCTCTTTTCTTAAATCTTTTTAATTCGATTAAGATTTTTTTTAATACTAAAATTTCAAATTCAACAGAGCTTAACTTGGTGTAGTATTTTTTTTTGAATATCTCATTTTTTGTGATTGATTGAGTCATATCTTCTGCAATTTTTTTATTCCTTAAATAATCCTGAGAAGGTGTAAATTTTTTCTTTATTGAATTATTGTATTCATAAACTTCTGTAGAATATTCTTTCTCCATTTGAGCATCGCTTTCTTTTAAAATTCGTGCGACTGCAAAGATAGAGAGGATAAATATACCTGGTATAAATATAAATGCCTCGTTGCCATATTTTCCACTTAATAATCCAAATCCTAGTATTGATATAGCTACACAAACTAAATTTCTTCCATTAAAAATTGGGTGAAGAGGATCCTTAGGATATGATAATGTACCACTTGATACGATACTATTTCTGGACTCTTGCTCTTCTTTACCCATTCGTGCATTAGCTGCAGTTATTAATTCGCTACATTTACTTAAATTGTTTTTTACGTCTTTGATATTAAATTCAATTGTTTTAATTTCTGATGACATGTCATTCATTTTGCCTCTAATAGTCTCCTCTTCCTCAACAAGTTTTTGATAAGTACAATCGTTGTATTTCTTTATACGTGGCTGAATATTTTTTTTCAGTTTCTGGTCAAGGTAATTACTTGCTCTTGTCATGAACCCAACCCTACCAAAGTAAACTTTCAGTGTAAATCACAGGAAGACCTAGGAGTTATATTTTTTGGCCCAGGTAAAACTATCAGCTACTTTGTGGGCATATTCTTTTATCTGGTCTTTGTCGTGGATGTCATAATGCTTATCCAATGTACTGGTTTTAGTATGACCAGTAAGTTTTATTGCAGTTGAGGAAGAGCCTAGAGTTGCTACTGATTTACTCCCAAAATCTTTTCTAAATAATCTTGGAACAGAACCTATTATACCAGTCATCTCACACATGGTTTTCCAACACTCCCTGGTATCTCTAATTCTAGTTTTTTTACTATTAATAATAGTCTGATCTATCTGACCATCTATTAACCAGCTTTTCGAGGAGCTTCGAGTTGTTGGGAACAGCCATGGAATAAACTTATACTGCATTAGTTCAGGTCTTCTGTACAAGTTCTCAAGCATGTTCAAAACAATCTGCACTGGTTTGGTAATAGTAATGTAGTTTTCTTCTCTGCTTTTGATAGTTCCAGAAGGTAATACAATTATATTATCTATCCCATACTGATTATTAAAATTACCTGGAGGAAATACGTCTGCTTTTTTAAGCTTACTTAATTCTGTGTGGTGCTTACCAGAAGCCATCTCAAGCATATAGCATTCTGCCTGGAATGGATGTTTCTTCTCAAGATTTATTTGTTGAAAAGCAGCCCACATTACTTCCATATTATATTGGCTATTTTTCTTCTTGTTGTACTTTGAGTTTTTACTTTTAGATACACCACAAGTTTTAACCTCAAGAGCTTCTTTGGTTGTTGGGTCCAGTGGTTTATTAGGACCCATGTATTTCTTTGAGTTATGCCACACACATTGTAGAGCATAAATCATTTTTCTTTTCGTACCCCAGCTAGGAGAATGTTCATCTAGATAAGAGTTAATTAACCCAGGAGTTAATTCCTCAATAAGATATTTACTAAATACTGGGTGATCATACATAGAAACACCAATTAGTTTCTTACCATTTTTCTCTGTGAGAATTCCATGACCAGAAGGAAACTTTTCAAATAGATCATCCCAACTTTTAGGTTTCTTTGTGTTGAATTGTTTACAGGCTTTAAATGTTATATGACCATTACCATACTCATCATCATCATGTTCCATATGAGCAGTTCTTTTATTCTTACCAATTAGGTGCAAAGAAGCATTCATTATTTCTTTACCACAAAGTGAGCCTTCACGTTTCATCTTTGGGAAACCAGCTTTACAGTATCTTTCAATAGCAGTTGTAATAGTAATCAACTGTCTATTCTCAAGTTCTGCTTTAGATATTCTTTGTTTAATTTGTTTTGCAGTAATTTTAGGTGATTTAATCCATAGACCATTATCATCTGTGTGGTCTTCCATTATTGCCACTACTTTAGTTCTGCATTCTTTTATTCCAAAGATATCCTTTCTAAATTGGCCTACAGTCCAATAATCAGATTTTCCATTGAACCAGTATTGTTGTGTGAGAAATTTATTACCACTACTTTTAACACAAAGTAGTTTTAAACCTTTGATGCCACTATCAATAATGGGATAGTATTTATTCTTTGCATTTTTATAATCGGGTTTAAATTTATTAATTGAATAGTCTGTAAACCTTAATTCTACAGTCTTTTTAACAAGACCAGTCTCTAGTTTAGTATGTAGTTTGTCCAAGCTCATATTAGTAATACTCCTTTTTGTTTGGAGTGATCTGAACATATGAAAGAATTAAAAGCTAGGAAGCACTTATGTTTGGAGACACCTTGAGACAAGTACAGGATTTTAAAAACCTATATGATGAGCATGGACTGGCCAATGTTATACAAAGGTAATCCTTATGTAATAACACCTGGTAATGTCTTCTTCATGCACATGATATTAATGGATTCAGATAGTAAACTAGCGATGAATTTAGGAGAAACCTACCTTGTAACGGAGAATGGTAATGAAAGATTAGGGAAACAGAAACTGGATTTAGTGGTTCTTTAGGGCCCTGTCTTCAAGTCTGCTTCAAGTGTGAAAAAATAAGTAGGACCCACTGTAAATCTCAACTTTGAATGGAATTTAGACCCCCACCACCCTTTTTCTTAA
>Ga0222661_1000449_pt1 | contig 15771 bp, 20 predicted proteins | sample AntAcemetagen551_FD_179851 | JGI IMG/M metagenome (GOLD analysis project Ga0222661, IMG submission 179851) | Saline water microbial communities from Ace Lake, Antarctica - #551 | ecosystem: Environmental > Aquatic > Non-marine Saline and Alkaline > Saline | place: Antarctica: Ace Lake...
AGCTTGCTAGTGACCGTCAAGTCTATATCGACCAAGGGCAGAGTGTTAACCTATTCTTCCGTCCAGATGTGCAGATCAAGTATCTTCATGCTGTACACTTCATGGCGTGGAAGAAGGGGTTGAAGAGCTTGTATTACCTACGTAGCGATAAAGTGCGTAGGGCAGAGAAAGTAGGCAGTGCAGTTAAGTTGACCTCGATAGACTTATCTGCTATAGTGAACGGAGAATCATGTCTGGCTTGCGAAGGTTAAGGCAGTTGAGTTGGGTAAGGTGGCTAGAGGTGGTCACCTGCCTGCATATTATTAGTAACACATGGAGACAGTGGTGATGACACATAACCCTAACCAACCATGCTAGTAAAGATAGGAAAATATAAATACTGGTTTGGGCCGTATCAACTGGCAGACCTACTTTGCTTTTGGGTAGAAAAGGAAGTCGATGATTATGGTTTTAAAAGCAAACCAAAGTGGGTTCATCATTTAGGTGAGTGGCTTGCGTATGGTAGTATAGAGCCTGAAGCAAAAGCTGGAGACATAATAAAGTGGAGTCTTGACAGGCCGGACACCTTATTATCGAAGTTGTTAAGTTGGGTCTATAGCAAACAGAAACGTATAATTGAAGTGCATATAGATCCTTGGGATACGTGTAGCATGGATCATACATTGTCCCTCGTCATACTACCCCTACTGAAGCAACTGAAAGAATCCAGACACGGATGGGGACTTATTGATCTAACTGACGTACACAAGGAGCTACACGGCAATGTTGACGAACAGCACCAACAAGGATGGATATGGATACTAGACGAAATGATCTTTGCGTTTGAAAGCAAAATGGATGATAGCTGGGAAAAGCAGTTCGTAACAGGAGTCTCAGATTTACAATGGCGTAAACTGGAAAACGGAAACATTGAAATGATTGAAGGCCCTAACCATACTGAGGTTCACGATAAGAACGGACGTAAGGAATATGAAAAGCGTATTCAAAACGGGTTCAGACTATTTGGTGTCTATTACCAAAGTTTATGGGATTAACAGAAAGAGACGGATGAAAAAAGATTTAACACAAGAGCGTACAACGTTTAAACCCTTTATGTACCCTTGGGCATATGACGCATGGCTAGAGCATGAGCAGAGCCATTGGTTACACACAGAGGTTCCTATGGGTGAGGATTTGAAGGACTATCAGAAGAAGTTGGGTACAGACGAGCGAGAGTTCCTGACTAAGATACTACGGTTCTTTGTGCAGGGTGACCTAGACATTGGTGACGGTTACTACACCCATTACATTCCAGCGTTCAAGCAACCTGAAGTGCGTATGATGATGAGTGGCTTTGCTGGACGGGAAGCTCTACACGTTGCCGCCTATGCCCACCTGATTGAGACGCTAGGACTGCCTGAGAGCACCTACAACGAGTTCATGCAGTACGGTGAGATGGTAGATAAGCATGAGTACTTTAAGACGTTAGGCGACCTACCTATGGCTGAGAAGATTGCAACCATCTCTGCCTTTGGTGAGGGTATGCAGTTGTTCTCATCCTTTGTTATGTTGTTGAACTTTGCACGTAACGGTAAGATGAAAGGCTTAGGTCAAATCATTGCATGGAGTGTTGTTGATGAGACAATGCATGCTGAGGGAATGATAAAAGTTTATCGTGAATGGGTTAAACAAAACCCCGGTGACAGCAGCGCTGCTAACATCAAGCAGATTGCACGTAACATGGTGGATCTCGAAGACCAATTCATTGACTTAGCCTTTGGATTATGTAACATTGAAGGGTTGACAAAAGAGGAAGTTAAAGAATACATCCGTTACATTGCTGATCGCCGTTTAATCAGTATGGGTATGAAAGGAGTGTTTAAGGTTAAGAAGAATCCTTTACCGTGGGTTGATGGTATGTTAGGTGTAAGCCACACCAACTTCTTTGAACAACGTGTGACTGATTATTCAAAGGGTGCTACAACAGGCACTTGGGCTGACGTATGGGGGAAAGCAGCATAATGAAAGACCTCACTGGATTAGAAACATTTTTAGAATATAACCCTGACAATGGACTGTTTAAATGGATAAATAATAAAGGTAAGCACAATAAGGATTGGTTTGCAGGGACACAAAAGAAAAATGCATTGCATATTCAGCATAAAAAAAGTAAATATTTAGCTCACCGAATAGCCTTTTATTTGATGACAGGAAGTTGCCCCGCCCTTATAGACCATATTAACCAGAATCCATTTGATAACAGGTTTGTCAATTTAAGACCAGCCAGCCGTTCTTTAAATGCTTTGAATTCATCTAAAAGAAAAGGTGTAGATTTTCATAAACACACAGGAAAATGGAGGGCACGTATTAGGTATCGAAATTTACGCACAGAGTTAGGGCAATATGCTACAGAGCAAGAGGCTGTTGAAGTATATTTGAAAGCTAAAGAAGAATTAATAAATAACATTTTGAAAGAGACAGCTTAATGGTAACTCGTAAAAAAAAGACAATTGAAACAGAACCAACCAAGCCTCAACATGGACTGAAAATGAGGTTGGATGATATGATGACGATTAGCCCTAAAACAGAGAAGCAGCAAGATTTCTTTGATGCCTACCAACAGGGTCATTACTTCTGTGCCTTGTCTGGTGTAGCTGGTACAGGTAAAACTTACATTGCCTTCTACAAGGCGCTGGAAGAGGTTATGGACAAGAGTAACCCCTATCAGAAGTTGGTTATTATCCGGTCTAGTGTACAGAGTAGGGAGATGGGTCACTTACCGGGAGATGCAGCGGAGAAGATGAACCAGTTCACAGAGCCGTATAAGCAGATAGCCGCTGAGTTATTTAAACGTAAGGACGCTTGGGATAGGTTGGTAGAGCAGGGGTTCGTTGAGTTCTTGTCTACATCGTTTATTCGTGGTACTACGTTTAACAATGCCATTGTCATTCTAGACGAGAGTCAAAACTGTACAATGCATGAGTTGGATACCATTATTACCCGTGTAGGTCATACAAGTAAGTTCTTCTTATGTGGTGATTATCGTCAGGTGGACTTGAAGAAGAGGGATGATAAAAGCGGCTTGTTGGACTTCTTAACCATTATCCGTAACATGAAGGAGTTCACCGAGATTGAGTTCTCTGTGTCTGATATTGTGCGTAGTAGTTTGGTTAAGAATTACATTGTTGCTAAACTGAAATGGGAGGATGAGAATGTCAATTAGCTTTGGATTACGTCAAGGTATAGGTATTGACATAGAGTTTAATGACAATGTATTTCATATTGTAGATTCTGATGAAAATGAAGACGGTGAGATGGCTTTGTTTATTGGAATGATTGTGAAGATACCCTTCATGTATTTCTACTTTGGAGATTTTTATTTAGAGGGAAGTGATTGAATCATTGATGTATAATAAATATGTTCAACTTAAAAGGATTTTACAATGGTAGTGTTTAGAATACGACAAGGTATGGGATTAGATATTGAATACTCCAGAGACATCTGTCACATCACTGAGGATGAAGATGGTCAAGAAAGACTTCTGGCATTCAATGGATTGATATTGAAGCTGCCATTCTGTCAAATCTATTACGGAGATGCTGTGTATATAGACAAACCGGAGGACAATGAATGATTGAAGTTACCATCACTGACGACATGTTGTTAACCGCTAGAGATAAAGCATCAGAGATGGGCACTCTTCATAACAGCATTACGAGAGGTGGTGGTAACATCGCTGGTTTTATTGGAGAGGCTATTGCTCAGAAAGTATTGGGCGGTGTTCTTAACAATACATACGACTACGATCTAGTATTGGATGATGGTACAACTGTAGATGTTAAAACTAAACAGACATCAGTGGAGCCTAAAGATTCCTATGACTGTTCTATATCAGCGTTTAATACTAAACAGAAGTGTGACATGTATTGCTTTGTCCGTGTTAAAATGGACTACAGTGTTGGTTGGTATCTAGGTGTCTATGGTAAGGAGGCGTACATGAAAGACGCTGACTATATGGAGAAGGGAACTACTGATCCATCTAATGGATATGTTGTTAAGAGTAACTGTTATAATCTTAAGATTAAAAATCTAAAGGAGAAGCAATGAGAGAAGAACGATCACCACCTTTATCGTTTCAATTCAAAGAGGGTTATTATGCTTTCAGCAGGGGCTGGCTTAATAACAAGTATGAGAGTACAGCAAGCAAAGGATTAGAGTGGCAAAGAGGTTTTGACAGAGCCTACTTTGACAACCTTCACAAACTAAATCAACGTGTCCTTAGCTCAGTTGGATAGAGCAACAGCCTTCTAAGCTGTAGGTCAGAGGTTCAAATCCTCTAGGACGCACCATCTAAAAAGCCAGCATTGCGCTGGCTTTTTTCATTAACGAATTACTAATCCACCCCTATTAAACTTGTCAGTGAGGTTGAGCATCGCTTCGTTGCTACTGCTGCCACGAATTTGATTCTTCATCAGTGGGTCAAGCTTGATTGACTCACCAAGTTTTATTGTGTCATAAGCTTCAATGTTCTCAGCTCTAGCTATCATACCATTGTCTCTAAGGATTTTAGCCAGTTTCTTCAACTCTTTGCTGTTCATCCCAAGTTTAACAAACTCTCTTTGGTATCGTTGACCAGCACCACCTGTCACAGAAGTAGCTTTGCTCATCTTGCTGACAGCTTTAACATAGTCTCTGATCAAGTTGTATTTCAACACAGCTTCTTTCTTAGTATTAACTTTTGTACCTACACCAATCTCTCCACGTAGCTTGTTCAAATCTCCCTCTAAAGAAAGCAATCCCTCTTGAGCTTTGTTAACTTGCTCAGTAGGTTTCCTCATAAGATAATTGTCTTTAAGCTTCTCTGCTTCAACGAATGTATCTTCTGTTTCCTTAAGCTCACCTCTAGGAAGTCCCAGTGGTCTAGTTGTTTTAGGGTCACCACTGATTGTCTTCAAGATGACGTTCATGTTCATCTGATCATAATCCTTTTTAGACATATCAACCCTTAAGAACTTATACTCTGGATATGGAAACTCTACTGACAAATATGCTGATGGATTTCTACCACCAAAAGCATCCACCTCTGTGAAGCCAAGGTTCAGATCTTTAGTGAACGATGTAGCTTTCATGTTAAGCTCAGCCTGATTACCTTTATCAGCAGACAATCCCTTCGAATTAATTACATCCGCAGCCTTTTCATCAAATGCCCCATGAAATAGTTTAATCGGTGGATTATCTTTATACTTATTACGCAACACTTCAAGCAATGATTGTTGTCTTTCAGCAATGGCTTTAAACTGAGCTACGTCATCTTTGTTAGACGGAATAAACTCTCTACCAGTTGCTGCTCTAAACTCACCTTGAGTTTTACCAAGAACAATGTCATCATACTCAGCGTATTCCAATCCCTTCTTAAGGTCTCCGAACAATGCAGTTCTTAGTTTCTTAACTTCTCCAATAAACTTATCTCTTTGATCACGCATTTGAATATCAAATGGGTCTCCCATCTTTGCGATAGATGATATAGACTCTGCTTCTTTTGTAGCAATCTCAATGGCTTGCTTATCAGCAGCTTCCTTCTTCTTTATATTGGGGTCAACGTAGAATGGGTTGGCTTTATCAGCAGCAAGTTTCTTAACCTTCTTAAACCCAGCATCGGATAACATCTCTCCTTGATCTAGAAAGTTTTCATCCATTGGGTACGGCATAGACTTATCACCGCTCTTCTTTAAGAAGCTCCACTCCATAGCAAGCTCATTAGCAAACTGCTCCGGTGCTTGATCGATCAGCTCATCCACTGACATGTCGTAGTCGCTGGCGATCTTCTTCTCCATTGCTGAGATTTCAGTATCATCAATACCAGTGAACCAATCATTGTATCCAGACCCATCAGGGCCAACATACTTACCCTTTGAAACTGGTGTCATCACCTCAGCTTCAAACGGAGATGGAACTTCAGCAGCCTTCTGCATGTCACCCATCAGCTTCTTTGATGGGGACACTACTTCTTCAAGAACATCTCCAGATATCCTGCTTAGGTTCTTTGTAGCTTTACCTATTGCTTTATTAAATAGTCCCATTATTCGAAGCTTCCTTTTTTAACAAGGTCAAGTTCAAACTTGTACCAGTCAAGATCTTGGTAGTCATTGGCTTCTTCCATTGTCATACCATAATCTTTATTGTATCTCTCATTAATGAATCTTCTTGTAAGATCTGGCAGTTTGTTGAACTGAAGCTTGTAGTATTTATCTCTCTTCTCATCGTCCCACTGCATCTCATCCATAACCCTACCTTTAATGAAGCTTACAGATTCACGAATCACTTCATGCATTGCAATCTTCTTCTCAAGGAATGTAGCGCGTTGATACTCTTCATCTGCAATCAATTCTTTAACAAGAGGTAGGACATCTTTGTTGATCTCTCTAACGATCTTGTTATCAAACTCTTTACTTCCAGTTGATCTACCATACACTGAGTATGGATTGATTTGAAGTCTTGTTATTTCTTTCTCAGCACCACTCTTATTAGGCATCTGTCTAATACCAATTAGACGGTTAAACAACTCACCCTCTTTGTAGATGTTCTCACTCTCTCTGAATCGTGGTGCTGCCTCTGGTAAGTATTCTTTAAGAATAGGAAGTTTGTTCATGATTCTCTGAACAGCAGCAGTACCACCACCTTCACCTTCATCTAACACGTTCGGATCTCTAGCGAGTGACCCTTCTTCTCTTAGCATATCAATGGTGTCATATGCTTGTTTGAAAACAAAAGGCTGTGAGAATCTACCAACGTAATCACCAACTACTTTACCGATTGCAATTTGCAATTGATCAGCTGACTTCTCAGAGTCCATTGCAGCGGCTATGTTATCAAAGAAATAACCTGATGTACCTGCTGGCAACTTCATACCAAGAAACGACTCAATCATATCACCAGTCTTTGCTGGCTCACCCTTGTCCATCTTAACCATGAAGTCAGCAACTGCCATGTATGGGCCAATAGGGAACAGAGATCTAACGTCTGTTATACCACCCTCTGTCAACTTAACATTGAACCAATCTTCACCTTGATTATTTTCTCTGTAGTTGTAAGCTGCATAGAGAGCTGATGTTCCAACAACACCCTGTGCAAACTTCATGTTAGCTTGACGGAACATTACCTGTGAAGCTTCTTCCTTACCTTCTTTTTGCAGTGCTCTGGCAGTTAGGAAGTCTCCACCAGCACCAAAGAGTCCACCAGCAGGGCTATACCTGTACTGAAAAGCCATAGCGTTTGCCATGAATCTTGGGAAAGGAATAGCTAATGATGATAAAGGAATTGTTTCAACTAGTTTAACAATCATCGATGCTCCAGTCTCACCCATTGTCTCTAAGTTTCTTACACCCTTCTTAGTCTCTTTAGGCATATAAGAGAACGTTGACTTCAATGAATCATTCATTGCTCTTTTAATAACAGGAGCTGGTACAACTTTATTCTTTGCCAAGATGTCAGTGTACAGATCAATACCTTGATCCTTAAGCTGCTTAGCAACAGAGTCTGTAAACACTGCCCTACGGAATACACCGTCAACAGCAACGTTCATTGTGTTAGCCCATCGACCAAGCTTACTAATGTCTTGCTCTCCAGTCTCTTGTAAAGACTTGAACAATGTATCTCTAGCTGTTGGGTTGAACTTCAGAATCTCTTCAGCAGTTTGGTATGACAGATTCTTCTTCTTTGTATCCACTAAATTAAAGAACACACCAACAGCATCAGCATATGATTCTGATATTATCTTTGTTGCATCTCCAGTTTTAACACCTGTCAAAGCTCCTTTAACACCAACACCTGCTGCGTAAACAATACCCTCAAGCATTGTTGAACCAGCTTTCAATGTCATACCTATACTTGTACCGACAATGTTTCGCATAAGAGTGTCAATACCGGATGTGATCCAAACCTTACTCTCTCTATCAATTCTTCTAAGGAAGTCTATGCCTTTAGCAAAAGCACCAACACGCTCATCTTCTGAACCGTAAAGCTCATCAAACTTCTTCTTAAGAGCGGTGTCTTCCTTTGTTACATTCTTTGCAAATTGAGAAAGAGCATTAAGAGTTTGACCACTGGCTGAGCCAGATGCTAAGAACATACCAGCGTATTCATTCTTACTAATACCAAGCTGCATCAAACCTTGCTCAACAGCAGTGTCGTCAAGAGCATCGGATGATGTGATGATTCTAGCGATAACATCTTGAACTCTCTCACCCTTCATCTTTCCATACTCAGCAGGGTTTGATTGCCACATCTTATATGCAGCCTGTGCTGTAATCCTAACGTAATCTACTTTAACTCTTGGATCTGTGATAATACCTTCAGGGTCTAAAGCATCTACAATACTATTACCGTGAGCCTTCATATACCCTTCAACGGCCTCGTCCATGCCATCGCTGATTGGCCCCATCACTATCTCTTCTAGCTTTGTTGGAGGCTGTGCAATGGTGTCAGCAACCTTTGCTTGACGCTTCTTGATCTCTTCGTTTATCAAGTTCATTGTCTTGGATGGATCTTTGTTAACACCTGCATACGTAGATATACCACCCAGTGCAGCACTAACAACACCTACAAGACCAACAACACCCCAGTTAACTTCTTCAGGTTCTTCGTCAAGCTTTTCTAGAACAGTGTTAGAAAGATTCTGATCTGTAATGGCAGCAGCAGCACCAATGAGACCTTCTGATACAGCACCATACCCAGCAGCTTTCTTAGCAACTTGCTTTAGTCCTTGCTCTGCAAGTTCTTTTGTTGCAGCTGTTCCAGCAACTCTGGCAGCACCAGCTGTTGCAATCTTACCAACACCAAATCCAAGATAAGACACTGGGTCTACTGCAATAGCTTTGATGATGTCGTAGTATGGAGAGATGCCACCTTGACCACCCTCTTCATAGAAGCTGGCAGTGTTACCATAAACCTTACGAGCAAGTGCAGACTTCCTAGCTTCTTCAGGATCAGCGTTCTTAATATATGACAACTCACTGATCGTACCGTATGTGTTAAAGTCAGTGAATCGTTGATCAGCTAGAAACTCATTAACAAAGTCTTCTCTGCTATCACCTTCTTTAAACTCTTTATCCTGTCTAAGCTTCTGCACATCTTTAATAACACCAAAGAGGCTTTCGTCTTTAACCAAGTCGCTGACAGAAAACTGCTTAGAGAAGTCTAAGTCAGCAACGTCAACACCTTTGGAGACATCAGGTATGTCAACTTCATCTGGTTGATCTAACAGTTTGAAAGCTCTTTGACGCTCAGCTTCAATGTCAACTGGAGCCACATCATTGTTGATACCAAATGCAAGATCTGTCTGATTGTCAACAAACAAAGCATCATTGTCCAACAATTTAAATGCTCGTTGTCGTTCTTCTTCTAGTTCTTCTGGGGTCATTGTTTTCCTTTACGCTCCACCGATTGGACTATCTGGTTGGAATTTATTTTGATTTGGCATAGAGCCACGATCCATTGCTGGTGGCATTACCGCTGCTGGAGGATTCACTTTAGCAACACGATCAATCTCTTCTTGAGTGTACCCCATAGACAACAGCGTTGCATCGCTAATGTTCTGATTCTTAAGCGTTAACACTCTCAGATCTACAGCTTCTGGACCTTGCTGCCTTGTTGCATCCAAAGCTCTTTGTGCTTTTTCACCAGCTGTGAGAATAAAGAAACCTTCACCTCTTTGTTCAACATCAATACCTCGATCAGAAAGTAAAGATCTAACACGCAAAGTGTTATTCTTTGACAGCTTTCCGTTGTCATCAATTGCACCAGCCATCTTAAGCTTATCTAAAATCTTAGCATTAATTGCAGCGTTGTAAGCTCTTGCAAACTCTGGCGTTCCTTCTCTCAGTGCATCCTTACCTTGACCCCAAGTCTTAAGCTTTGTACGAGGGTCGGTAAAGATATTAAGGTTAACGGCATCTTTAACACCGTTGATCATTGAGCTAATAACATTCCATTTATTTTCTGGATTATTTTCAGAAGCCGCTCTGCTAGCATCGGCAACATCTTTAGCATGTAACAATTCACGTTGTAGCCAATTCTTAGACCACTGTCTTTCTTCATCTGTATAATTATTTGGCTCTCTTTGAATCAGTAATGCTTTTGCATTGTCTTGCTGTAGCTGCTGAGTAGCGCTCATGGTTGACTTTTCTAAGTCATTTAACTTATTTTGCAAAGCCTCTGTCTCAGGAGCATCACGTCCATTATTACGGATAGAATCATAGATGTCTTGCTTGAGAGTTTCAATTTGCTCATTGCTGCTGTCTCTTTTAGTAAGAGTTGCAGCCGTCAATCCACCATACGCATCTGGTGAAGATGCCTTATATCCTTCGTATGACAACAACTCTGCTGCACTAGCACCAAACGCTGAAGCCAAAGTCTCCATCTTCTTATTAGTTGGTGATGTATTGGCAAAGAATGTGCTATTCATCTGACGCTCTTGCACCTTGCTTTGATCAATTGTTGGACGCTGATCAAGACTAGCAATATAGTCTTGAGCTGTTTTAAACTTTTCAGGTATCTTATCTTTATTAGCTATAATAATCTTATCAAGATTAATACGGCTAATACCTTCAACGTCTGTAAAGGTTTCAAAGTTCTTAGATTCATGAATTGATTTCAACTGAGCTGTAAGCATTGGATTGGAGGCAATAACAATACGTTGCGCTTCTGTTGCGTGTGGTGCAATAGTGTTGAGGTATGATAGATTGTTTCGTGCAAGGTCAATCTTCTCTTTGTTCTCAGCATCAACCACTGACTTGTTAGCGGCAGCTATTCTGAAACGATTAAGCATTAAAGCTTCTTCATCTTTACGTTCTCTGTCAATCTTTTCACTAGTTGCTTTAGAGAAACCAGTGATTAGTCCCATCATCTTTACGTTCATAGCTGATCACCTTTACTCATTAAGCCCTTCTTAGCAGGAACTTCTTCTTTAATTTTAGCAACACCTTCTGCTATAACCTTACGCATTGTTTCTTCATCAATCATAGTGGTGTCAATGATGTCTTCATCATCCATCACATACTTAACATCAGAGATATCACCAATTGTTTTGATAAGTTCAACAAGGACTGGAACAACCATAGTACCTAAGTCAATTGAATGAATACCCTTCATAACACCAGACAACATCATTGTTTCAGCCAAGCTGATAACAGAGATGTTATTACTCAATGCATTAGAGATTGTTGTAATAGAATTAGTTGTAACAAGAGCATCTGAATAGTAATCAACAACATCTGTCATCTCAGAAAACTTAGGAGGTTGCTCCCACGGATTGTTACCGGGTTCTCCAGTCAATGACATTCCCGGAATAGGACCATTTAATAAAAACTTATCTTCCATTTAAAACCTCTTGCTTTTGTTTTCTAATCATAGACACGTATCTAGCTAGATTAGCTGTTGCTGAAGAATCATTAGAAGCTTTCTTCTCAGATGGTGACAACAACCCATTGATTGAAGTCTTCTTTTTACTAGATTGATTTTCAATATATGTATCAATCTGCTGTATCATTTTAGTATATTTGTTCATATAAATCCTATTACCATGCAGCAATTACCGCACCAACAGCATTCCACATATCACCTTCAACTTCCGTCTGAGCTGCCTCTTTAGTGGTGTTACCTGCTATAGTTGCTTTTGCAAGTCCAACAATTCTTTCCTGTTCGTTCTCATAAGCTTGGAAGACATTGGCTATTTGATCACGATAAAACTGTGATTGATTATTATACTCCGTCACAGTCATCTGTTGTAAGTTTTGTGCATTGAGATAGTTGGCTGCATTAATTGATGCCGTGTCTGCTGTAGAGATTTCTCTTCTCCACTGTGCATTAGACTGGTCAATGACTAGTCTGTTCTGAGAATTAAACTCTTGTCTAGCAGTCACCTGCTCAACATTAAACTTAGACAACGCATTAACTTGATCAGTGTTAAACTGTGACAATGCATTCTGTTGAGCATTATTAAACTGATTAACCTGTGTAGTCATCGTAGCCATAAACTGATCTGTTTGATTCTGTGAAGAAGAATTGAACTGTTTAGCAGCATTTTCAGCAGCAACGTCTGTTAACAATGCTTGGCTAATCTGTTGAGCTTTAAACAAAGACGTTTGCTGTGAGTTGTTTAAGTTAGTTATGTCCATCTGTAAGAAGTTCTGAGCATTAACTACAGCAGCTTGTTGTCTATTGTTTAGATTGGTTGTTTCAAGAGAAGCAATCTGTGCAACCTCAGCCATAACTACAGCTTGTTTGTTGTTTAGATTAGCAAGATCAACAGTTTGTGCCATCCTTGCATTCTCAAGAACAACCTGCTGTTGAGCATTGAAGTTCATGTTGGCAATGTCTGACACCTTAGAGGCGTTGATAACCTTAGTTTGAAAGGCTTGATCAAACTCTTGTCCCATGAACTGAGCACGTTGCTGAGCTGCCAACACAGCAGACTGTTGACGATTGCTCAAGTTCTGTGAAGCCATCTGTTGGAACGCTTGTGCATCAGCAGAAGCAATAGGCAACGCAGACTCCATTGCAGCTTGAACAATAGCTTGACCAGCCATGCTAGACGCTGACAACCCTCTAGAGGCCAACATTACGTTAGCTGCTCTGACAGCACCTGCTGCCCATGATGGTGGGTTGCTAGCATCAAAGTTGTCTGTCAGTGTAGACAGCTGACCTTGAACTGTCATCTTATCTGTGACAGTTCCCTGTGCAGCGGTGGCAGCTGTTTGAGCAGCAAGCTGATTAGCCGCTGCCATATCAACACCACTGCTAACCATCTCACCAGCTTGTGCTGTACGTGTTGGAGCACCTTGAACTGTCTGTGCAAGGCCAAGTAGGGAAGGCTGTACCGTACCAACTTGTGTCGTTGTTGGTGATTGTGTTTGAGCTGCAACTTGTGCGTCTTGAGATACAGCACCCTGTGCAGCATTAACACCATCCATTGCTGTTTGCATAGCAGGTGTTGCAGTTGATGCATTAACTGTAGAGGTTGTGATGGGTGCAGGGGCAGCAACATCGGCTGCTAATGTAGCCTTATAGATACTAGTTTGAGTAGCTGCATCAGGAGCTAAAGATGATGTCCCTACTAACTCATTAGACTTTGGAGCACCAATTGTTGCAGCTGTCATGCTAGCTGCTGCTGGAGCTAATGGGACACCCTCACTGTCATACTTAACAGCACCACCACCAGTTACACCAGCAGCAGCTCTAGCATCAGCAGCAGCTTTAGCATCAGCAGCAGCTTGAGCATCAGCAGCAGCTTTAGCATCAGCAGCAGCTTGACGATTAACATATTCTTGTGTATCACCCGGCTTCAAGTATGTACCCATTGATTGATCTATTTGATCGTTGCTATACCCTATGGAAGTAGCGTATTCGTGCAGCACTACTTCCGGTGTCCGACCAGAAGCTGCTGCTCTTCTATTAACTTCATCAAATATGGCATCTTGCTCAGCTTTAGTGAAGTCAGTCTTAACAGCACCACCAACAGCATACTTGCGTTTAACCATGCCACCCTTAGCCATCTTCTCCACATACTTCTGTGTAACAGCACTAAACCTAGCCTCTAATGCTGGGGATGATCTAATGAAGTCATCAAAGCCTTGCATTGGACCGTCATAACCTAGCTTTCTGGCAACGATTTCTTTTTGTTTACTTGTGAAGTTTTTCATAATTTAGTTAAGGCTCTCATTTATATATTGTAACACATGTTCATTATCTTTTAGAAGAGCTAGTACGCCAACCGTTATACAATATACTTGTCGTTCTGTCAAATGTGTTTGCATACATTCATCAATGGCGTGAATGCATTCATGTAGCAACGTGTCTACCTCTCGGTGTAACACTTGTCCTGATTTAATAGATATGGTTGCACCTTCATAGTCACACAATCCAGTCTCAACCATTTCATCCTTGATAATAACATCATATTGTCTTCCTAATATAGACAATGTTGATATATTGATCATAATGAGTTACCAATCTGCAAGAGCATACACTGTACGTTTACCGTCTTTCTGTGCTGTCATCTTCTTCTTAGCATTACCTTTGGCATCATATGAACAATGAATCCATCCACTGTTGATAACACCATCATCATAAAATTCTAATATCAATTGATCGTAGTTTAGATTGTCAGCAATCCACATAGCAACAACCTTGTTATCGATACCAGCCACTTCAAAGTCTGCTGCCTGTCCTTTGCAATGATCACTGGTTGTGCTACCACCTACAGCTTTATTTAGCTCAGGCACTCTCAATCCACTGGTTATTGTCACAGTACCAAACTGGTCTCTTACAGGTTGTAACACACAATCAACTAAGTCTTGTAAACATTGTAATTGTTCTGGTGTTGGATTGTTATCAATGCCTAGCTTTATAGCTGTAGAACTGTCTGTTAATTCTTGCAATGAAAAGTTTTTACTTAATTTCATACGTCTGTACTATCCGCTTTCTTTGGCTCTATAACAATACATGTTGTTTGAAATGCTTGTATGTTATCATCATTTTTAAACTGTTGTTCAGCACCTTGATTCTGAGCAGTACATATATCTAAATCAGTAGTAAGCTGTCCTTGAGTAAACACACAAATTCCTGTTACTGTACAATAAAACGCAATTGGTAAAAATATCATTTCATACCTATTTTCTTATCTATTACTTTTTCTAATAAACCACGTAGACCGTATATAACAACAACCATACCAATAACAATGTATTGATACCAAACTGGCGTAGAAGCTATAACAGCAAAGCCAGCCAATGCATATACACCCATACCCGGAATGAAAGCCATAAACATAGGAGTTAAGAAGACGATAAGAATTAGTTCATCTTTCCAGCTCTTAGCCATGTTCTCCATAGCTAGTTTATCTAGATCATAGTTTTGTTCTTGACCTTGCTCAGCCCTACTCATAGCACTTATAGCATGAGCAACTTTGATATCAGCTTCTGCTTTTATAACTGCAACTTCAGCATCTGTCTTAGCCTTAGCCACTTCTTGCCTGCTTTGAATCCAACCACCTAAGATGGAAGCTGCTGGTTTAATTAATGCTTGCCACATATTAGAATTGTCCTTTAGTTATGATAGCCCATACTAAGCCTACAACAGCAAACAATCCAGTACTTACTAAGATTATTGCTAGAGATGTATTGATAATATCTTTTATCAATTGTATTTGTTTATTCTTCTTTAATAAAACTTCTCTTGCTTCAGCTTCTCGTTTTCGTCTAGCTTCCACTTGGAAGGCTAACCAATCATCCCACAGTCCTGCTCTTCCTATATAGATCATCAGCTCCTTAAGCTGTTGTTCATTTTGTTTAATAGCTTCTAAAGCAAAGAAAGCTTCTGAGTCAGAGCTGTTGGCTTTCTTTACTAGCTCAGACTTATTATCAAAGAATGTAAACACACTAGCACCTGCTGCTAAGATGTCACCACCATTAGCTATTGTTTCTTTTATAACTGCATACGCAGCATTAGCAGCAGCAAGTTCAGCTAGCATTATTTACCTATCTTTAATTCTGCATACATAATGCCGATAGCAGCTACAACACCACCAATCCATAACAAAGGCTTAGCAGCTTTAGCTATCCAGCCTAAGACAGTGAAGGCACCTTCAACAGCATTAAAGGCAGCTACCATTGTTTTAGTCTCTGCTATGTTGGTATCCACCTTAGCCTCGACAGATATTAATCTCTCGTAAATCTCTCTGTGTGTCACGTCTTCCATACATTAAGGCTGTTCTGGAGTAACCCAACCTTCTACCG
>Ga0222661_1000450_pt1 | contig 15771 bp, 25 predicted proteins | sample AntAcemetagen551_FD_179851 | JGI IMG/M metagenome (GOLD analysis project Ga0222661, IMG submission 179851) | Saline water microbial communities from Ace Lake, Antarctica - #551 | ecosystem: Environmental > Aquatic > Non-marine Saline and Alkaline > Saline | place: Antarctica: Ace Lake...
TTGAAGTCAGCCTGAAGCGTCGTCTAACACTAACCAAGACCGAAGAACGCGGATACGATTACGCAATCGCTGCGGTTGCTCGAATCAAGCCGGAAATTGCAAGCCAGACAGGAGCCTCAGTATGAATACACTAATTTGGGTAAACCCAGCAAGAACAAGCAAAGGGCGCGACTCAATGCTGATTACCGCCGAGATTGTTGAGCTGCTGCAAAGCTATCCAGGTCGATGGTTGTCTGTTGGCAATCACATAAGGTCAACTTGGGCAAGGACAATCAAGGCTCACTTTGCCGATGAAATTGAAATGACTTCTAGAAATAACAGTCATCAAAGGGCAGATCTTTATTTAAGGTGGGTGAAAAAAGTATGAAAATCCCAGTGCAAGTATTCACAACGCCCTCGTGCGTGCAGTGCGCCGCCACCACCAGGCTGATGGACAAGCTAGGCATCATTTACGACAAAATAGACTTGTCACAGCACCCGGACTTGATTGAGAGATTCAGAGTGATGGGACACTTGGCAGCACCGATAGTTGTCACTGACCGCAAAACCTGGTCAGGCTTTCGGGTCGAAAAAATCAGAAGCTTGGCTCGGTTTCTGGCAAGTGATGAGGCTAAAGCATGATCAACATGAAAGACATAAGCGGCAAGCTTTACTGGACTAAGGGCTGCGAAGCCGGAGCAGAGCTGGAGCGTGACCGAATCCACAAAGCAATTTATGGTTACTTCCGGCTATTTGACGGTGCATCAAACAGAACTCACAAGATCAGCGAAGCGGAACTAATGACCCTAATCCAAACGGAAGAACAAAATGGATGATGAGATAAGCAACAAGCTTTACTGGACACTAGGCTACGAAGCTGGGGTCGAGCTGGAGCGTGAACGAATCACGAAAGTTATGAAAGACCTAGCTGCAACCAGAGACATTTTGCAAACACTAAGTTACCCGTTTCTTGCTGAGGAAATAGAAGCAGCCATAAAGGAGGGACAAGATGACTGACGAAGGCAACAAAATGACTTACCTAATTACACATAACTATGGTAAATGCCCGAATCAAATTGAAGGTCACACCGATAAAGGCATACACTTCTATTTTCGCGGGCGTCACAATGGCTGGTCACTTGGCTTTGGCGAAACTTTAGACGATGCTATTGAAAACAATGACTATTATGGCGACCTCGACCGCGCAGGGTGGTTTGAGACAAATGAATGGGAAGTTATCTTTTGGGACGTCATTGAAAAGTTTGTAAAAAAATGACTAAGAAAAAAGGGTCAAAGCTTTTGACTAGGCAAACACGGTCAAACATTGGCAGGAAAGCCAGTGCATACTCCGCACCTAATTACCACTTATGTCAGAATTATGCTGAAAACGGTAGTTTCCTGACAGTCCACAAAAACATAAAAACCAGCATCCATAAAAATGCACAACAGACCACAATAGTGGAATGTAACCTATACCGCACAAACGCCATAGTAACCGATTGGTTACAATTGTTATCAAACCCTTTACAATTGTTTAGAGGGCTAAACGATTGTAAGGACTACCTTTTTCACCCTCGCTAAGCTACCTTTTACACCTACAGAAGGGAACAAAATGAGCATCAACGAACTAATCGCAACCAACGACAAAGTCTGGTATACAGCTGGACAGCTTGCAGAACGCCATCGAGCAATACGCTTGGCTCGGCACATTTCAGTACCCAGCGAGCCTGCAATTGGTGAACCGAGAGAGATGGTGTTCCTTGACGACTTAATCGCTTATCTACAAGACGAGGATGAAAAATGACACTAAGAAAAGAGCAACGCAGAATAGAGAATGACTTCACCCAAGCTGTCGGATTACTTCGACACGATTTGGTTTGGAGTAGCGAGATGGAAGCTATAAAGCTGAACTTGGCAAATTATCTAGAGGTCAAGGCGGCGTTAGGTGCGGGTAATCATCCTGCGCTCATCAGCTTAGTCAGAACGCTGATAGCAACCGAGAACGACCTTCGGGTTGAACTACGATGAACGCCTTCATGAATAAGATTGTCAAGAAATGATTGACCATGCTGAAGTTGTGAGGGACACTTACCGCAACCAAGAACGCGAACGCATCTTGGCAATACTTCAAACAATGCCATCTCAATTCAACCATAACGATTCCGTTGTTCGCGCAATTGCCAAATCGATAGCTTTAATAAAGGAGACCAAAAATGTTTAATAACCCAATTGAATTAGTGTTTTGGGGATTTGCTGTAATACTTATTCTCGTAGCGGCGAGCGCCTGTGCCTTGATAGTTTATGGGTTGTTTCGCGAACTAAGAAAGCGTAAATAATGTTGCGCCCGAATCCGCAAGAAGTTGCCGAAATTGAATCTCTTGCTCAAATGCTTGATGAGTGTGTTTTTCATAATATCAAGAACGGAAATGTGATATCGCCGACTGATGGAAACATAGAGTTTGTATTTAGTTTGGGTAATGCAATGCAACGCGACAAAAAAACAAGTCAGGTTGAGTTGAGTGTCATTCTAAATGCGTCAATGATTGAAGCCGACAAGACGAGGTTTTTTTATGCGTCTGTTGGCGAGGCACTGGTAATGGTTCAAGAATGGCACAGGTCGTTTTTTCCTGAGCAGTATGTAGTGACAGTAACGGATGAAAAGCCGATTCAGTTACGAATTGTGAAATAATCGTTAAGAGTTAGTCAATTTCAATCTGACTGTTTGGCGGCAAATAAAAAGTCAGCGCGTTATCAAACTCAATCGCGATTACCGCGTGAGTGTCTGAATCCATCGCCCCATAGAAATCAGTCAAAATCCCAGATTCTTTTTGGTCGTAAACAGTTCCCACCGTGACTCGCTTATTTAAGTCTGCCTGTGTCAGGTCATTCAATCGTTTCATTTTCACAAGACAATTCTCTAAGCTGCGCTAATGGGCAGATAAATGACACGCGCAAGCCATAGTTTGACTTCTAACGGGTTTTCACGACCCCTTGCCTATGATTACACCCCTTCAATTTTCATCCCGTCTAATAAATTATGAATAAATAACATCACACATTGACTTGATTTTTATGTCTTGATGTGCAATAATTGACATTGAAGAAAGGAAAATCAAAATGACACACATCACAATTACTTGGAAAGCAGGGTTTCACTCAACTACGGGTTTCAACGGGGATGACACCGATGCAACATTCTTTTACAATTTCGGAGAATTAACCGACCTTGAAATTTGCAACAAAATCTATCAAGAAACAAATCTTTATACTGGCGAAGTTTGGGAAGTCATCAAGCTTGTTTTGCCAGAGGAAAGAACACACACCGCGCTGAGCGTTTTTTACGGCTCAAAGATTGATGGAGAACTAACCCAAATTGGCGACACGATAATGGTCGATGGTCGAATTTACGAAGTTGCTGACAACGGTTGGAAAATCAAAGAAAGGGTGTGAGAAGATGAAAAATGAAGAACTGATAAAAAGGGCGCGTTTGTTAATCGAGCAAATGTCAGACAAGAAACTGATTGATGCTTTTACTGACATATTAAAGAAAGAGCAAACTCCTGAAATAGATACTGTGAGATTGTGGCTTTCTAATGAAATTGAATATCGCAATAATAAAACAAATGACTAAAATTGCATCGCTTCTAGGAATTGAACCTAATCCTTTGGCTTTGGACACCAATGTGCAACCATCACACCCAAGCGATTATCACTCTGAATCATCGTAGGACAAGAAAGAAAGAAAGAAATCCTTCGATTAAACCAGAGTGAAGTTTCTGAACTCTTTGTTTTCAGTTATCATACTCACCGCGCCAGTCTTGGCAACATCTCCATGTCGCTCTCTCCAATAGGTTGACTCAGATTCAAAAGTCGGGACACAAATTTGAGTGCGGTCTTTTTTTGATTGAATCTTAAATTCGTGTTCATGCCCATGCAATAGAAACTGAGCTGCGGCAGGAGAGTGATTGTTTAACGCTTGACCAGCCCACCAGTCGAACACTTTACCCTTGCTCCATTGATGCCCATGAGCGTGAGTAAAAACGCTGTCACCAATTTCGCGAGTAAGTGTCATTTCGTCTTTCTGAGGCACGAAAATCTTTACATGTCCATAAGACGCAGGATTCAATGCCAACCCGTCAGCGAGTGCAATGAGGGCTTCTGTGGCATGTCCATCGTCTGAGCGAGTAGCAACGGGCATCCTTTGTGCTTCATCATGATTACCATTTACAACATCAATTTCTAGTCGTTCGATGTATGGAGCAAAAGCATCAATTGCATAAAGAGCAAGTCGTCTGAACAGGCGATATTGTTCGGTGACTGTCAATTCGGTTCGCCACATCAATTTTCCGCTTTGTGCTTGATTGCCTTCGCCGCAATCACCCAACCAAGCTTGATGCACCATACCGATTTTGTTGAACTTACGAAGTTGTTTGAAGTCGGTTACACCGTTGTCAATCGATGCCAAAACTCTATCGACTATTCCTTGTGTGCCGTCTCCATCAATCTTGCCCAATTGCAAGTCGCCCGCCAACCAATGATACACAGCAGACCCCTGCGACTTTGGAGGTGTAAATTTGCGCTTGGTGACTTGAGAAATTATCTCATCGATTGAAACAGTAGATGCGGGTGCAAGGGCAAAACGATATGAGTGCAAAAAATTGCCATCTTCGCGCTGTTGCCATTTTGATGTTTTGAGCAACCCAATAATGCGAACTTCTTTAGGGTCGTATCCAAACATTTCTAACAGTTCGTCATAGTTTGGGGCTTTTGACATCGGCTCTGTTTGAATGTAACCCCTGTTCCCGTCATACTCCGTCACTCGATTTAGCGACCAAGCTGGTTTGGGTTCGTTGGCGGTTGGGGTGACTAGGTGGTCTTTTAAGCTACCCATTGAAATTGCGTCTAGCTGTTTGAACCGTTGTTGCCGAAACGGGGAAACCTTGTTTGGTCATGATTCGCGCGATGTAAGCTCCTGAATATTCTTCTTCATTGTGCATTACAGACATAAGGTGTTCAAAATCCTCTTTGTCCAAGCCCGCTTCGCAAACTCCTAGCCAGTTCTTTTGCTTCCTTGGTGTTGCTTTGATAAGGATGTCTTTTAGTGGCATTGGTATTCTCCCTTTCGATTGACTGTTGAAAAGGATACTACCACGCCTTTGCGATAAATGTGTGTATTAAATTGAATAATCTATAAATCTAATATTGCTATCATGTCATGCATATTTGATGGTCGCCAGACATAAGCTTCTATGCCACAAGCTTTAATTGCTGTTATCCACTCCTGTTGTTCCAACGAAACAATTCCCTTTTCGCGTTTGAGTTCAACGAATATCATGCGTGAGTTTTTTATTAGACACAAATCAGGAAAACCCGAAACAATTTTCTGCACTTTGCCGTTGACTGGGCGATTATCTGGCGGATGATAATAACGCCATCCTTTTAAAGCCGCGATTTTGCAGACATGAGATTGCCAAACACGCTCAGAAATGCCTCGCAGAAGTTTTTCATCTTCGGTAATCTTTTTAGGCATCAATGAAGGCTTCGGGAAAAACTTCTCTCGCTCTTTCTTCGGGGAATTGGCTTAGTTCACCCGTCACCCATTGTGCTTCAAATATCACGTTAGTGGCATCAGCCCAAACTTTATCCTGTTGATTCCAAACATCTTCCTCTGTTGTTTTTGTATCAAAGCGATATAAAACTTTCGGGTCTTTGTCGGTGTGAGATTGAATATAGTAAATAAAATTCATATCAAACCTCCTTCATTTCAATTATAGGTCACTTGCTTGTTGGGTGAAAAGAGTTCCAATAAGAAGTAATCCTTCGATATTACTTGGCAACGGAATTGTAGAAGAAATGCTCACCATTTCATTCCAATATGTTTTTCGTAGTTTTGAACCGCGAGGCGTAAGTCTAGCTTTTTCATAGATTGGATGAAGTTTTTCAGTTTTTATTTTGTAAGAAGATTTTGTATGCAATTGAAGTTCTGTTTTGACTCCTCCTTTTGAGAGTTGTATATTCATGCCTTGATAACTGTCACCCGTTTCCCAATAATTTTTGGCATTAACCTCAAAACCATCATTTTGAAATTCTTGAACCAATGATTCGGTTGCGATGGTATATTCAGCATTTGACACTGCCAAAGTATATCTAATTGAATCGCTAATACTTCCCGCCGCTTGTTCAATTGATATATTTTCTTTCATTGCTTTAGTGTCAATTTTTCGTGCCAATGAATCTGTGGTTTTTAATCTATATTCAAGCGAAACAAGATTGCCATTATATTCTTCTGATAAAGCCATTAAGTTTTTTGTAATTTCAGGTTCTAATTTTTCTGCCGACCCTCTGAGACTTTCTGCTGCATCAACCGCTTTTTGTGAACGAGGAGGTATGTCCGCAACTTCATCGGCAACCAAAGGAGCATTCCTATCATTATATAGAATTTGCTTTTTGCCGCCTCTCCCGTGAGTCGTTTGGTCGTGATTACCGTGTTTGATGATTGAATCAATAAAAGTTTTTATTATGCTCAGAGTCGCGGCTGGAACAACGCTTTCGGTTTCTTGAAGATAATCAGTCTGTGTTTTTGTAAATGATGCCCCGCCTGTGTTTTCGTAACTGTAATCTTCGAGGTCTGCTTCCATCCTTTTGCCTTTACCGCCGATAGACAATCCGCGAATTTCGCCATCTTTGATAAGTTGCCATGCCCAAGGTTCCCAGATAACGCCAAGAAACGGTGTCCCTGCTGGAAACTTTATCGTTCTGTCTCCGTCAGGATGTTTGACTTGCACTTCAACTTCATGAGGCCATGTCAATCCTTCAACCCATTCACCTGCAACAATGTCGTGATTATGTTGCAACTTAATTGTTCGGTCAGGATTTTTCAGGTAATTCCAGAACGCTCGTTGTATTTCGTCTTTGTCTGCCCATTCATCGTGAGCATCAAGAGAATCTGGGATATACCAAGGTGCAAGTGTATAACGCTTTTCCTCGTCAATTGCTTTAGATACGAGCAATTGGTCGTTGTCCCAATTTACTGACGGCACATGCGAAGCTGAGGCGGATGGGCTATGTTTTTCAACAGGTTTGACAATTATCTGGTCGCCATCAACACCCAACTCTACAAATTCAACATCAGCGTCAAAAAGCATCTGAAGCCGTTGCAAAATTTCAGGAATTTCCTGAGTGATTTCCATTGCCTCGGTGATTGATATTATTTTTGTGTCAGGCATTACAACCCTTATGTGTTCAACGAAGCTGAATCAATATCCTGCTCTGCGTCAATATCGTCAGGCATAAACAAATCATGCAGCATTTCTAAATCTTCGCCTTCAATTTCAATTTTGACACTGGGCGATTTTGCAACAATTGAATCACTTGACAATTTAGATGTTTGATTGGGCAGCATAGTAATCCTCAATTCTAAGTTTAATTTACTTGTGTCGCCAGTTTACAACGGGTTTGACACGCGCAACCTATGGCTTTGGTGTTGATTCGTTTTCGTCAACAATTTCAAATTCAAATTCTTCTTCAAGAAGGTCATCCCATCTACTCAACTATCTCACCTCTAATCACCATATCGTCATCTTGACCAGTAATGCTATTAATTTTGATTTTGGTTTCGCGAGGAAAAATTATTTCACCCATTGAATTTGGTGTCAAAAAAGATAGGTCGAGAGCCTTTGTCCCAGCGGGTGCAGTTACTCTGAATTTTGCGAAACCCGTTCTGGGTGGCACGGAAGAAACCGTACTGCGTAATGACAAAAATCCCTTGTCAGAAATTACCTTGCCAGCACTTCTTTTTACCGACCCTCTTTTTAACATGCTCAATGGCATTTCACGCCCCAGTTCCATTTTTTCTGCGAGGCGAGATTTGTCAATAGCCGAATCAAGGTTGTCTATTACAGAATCCATTTCATTTTCTGATAAATCAAAAACACTTGGGGCGATACTCCTGCGAGATGTCCCGCGCAATTGGCGGTTGACTTGAATTGTTGCTTTCGTATAGGTTGCAATAGATGAAAGTTCACTACCAGTAAATGAAACTGTTTCAAACGATGTCCTTGGGCTTCTTCGCCCATGAGTCGACTCATCATGAGAAGCAAGATGTTTGGTTAAATCGTCAATGCGAACTATTTCGTTGGTTTTTCCATTTGATTCCAAATTTGTTGTGCGAGCGCCTCTATCTGTTTGTCTGTCATTTTCGAGATATTCGGCAGTTGTGTTGTTTGCAGTTTTTCCGACATTACCAGTTCCTCCTGTTGATATTTCGTCTGTATTGATTACATCCCAAATTGAAAGTTGGTCGCGGTCACGCCCAGCCCTTTTTGCTTTAGCTTTACTTTTGATGTTTTCTGATACATCTAAATAAATCTTATCATTCTTTTTGTTATGCCACAGCCCAAGATAATTATTTGATTTTTTCAATTCCCCTTTTTGAGATTTTAGATAATCCGAAATAATCATTGGACCCTTTTCTGAATCAAAAAAATCTGAGGCATTTACTATTTGACCAAATTTGGAACTAGTCGCCACCATGTAACCACTTGGAGGTTTGCTACCGTCAATCATTTTGACAGATAAACCACCCTCGGTTCTTACTTCATCTAGAACACTTTGAGCCACGCCACGACCCATGCCACGATTGGCATGACTTTGTTGATTGTGTTTTCCCGCTAAATGTTTTTCTATTTGTGAGATTTCTTTGGGGTCGATTGGTGGTCTAGTCGTTGTTAAATACACCTCAGTAAGCTCAGCATATCTATCGTCACTAAGTTCTATCGTTTTGGGATTGGGATTATTTTTTAGTTCGTAGTCAATGTCATTTTCTTTGTTTAATGACATTCCTCCTTCGGTAACCCACACCCCGTTAGTCAATGAACCAACGGGGATGTCATTAATCAGCCTGTCCAAATTGACTTCCATTTGTCGGCATCCCTTCTATTGTGTATGGAACTTTTTTGCGGTTTAATGTTGCTAAAACACTTGCACTAGGTTCTCCAAAGAACCTTATGCCTTCAATGTCTTCTAGTCTAACCCCTCCATGAATCTGAATTTCTGGAAAGTTGAACTCGTAATCTTTGTAGTAGTTCCTGCCAGTAGCCGCCCCATAAAGAGCCGCTTTGATTCCCGTTCTGCTAACAGTTGTAATGGGCTTAGGAGAAAATAAGGATTGAGGGTTCTCAAAGCCGTTTAGGGAATCTTCTCCTGTAAAGGTTGTTCTTTCCCTGATACTTGATTTCAGGTCAATAGCCGCCGCCGACTTGCCCCCATAAATACCAAGAACTTCATAATATGGGCTTCCATTAGTGAGAGTTCCTGATACTGGGCGAACCTCTGGAGCGGTATTCCCATCATAACCAAAAGCTAGGTTCTCATACATAGCTCTCCTGTCAAGGTATCGTTCATCAGACCTTCCCGCTCTTGCGGGTCTTTTCTCAGTTTCCCAAAGAGTTTTTACTTTTTCTTGACTAACTATTTGCCGTGCAACAGAAGCACTCGTAAGAACTGTAGGAGTGCTTTCAGATAGGTACTCCTGCCATTGGCGTTCCGAGCTTTCAACTATTTGTTTTGAAGTAAGGTTTACGCCTGTTGGGTCTACTTTCTTGTTTCTGACAAATAGATTTGTAGTTCCATCTTTATAGCCATCTAAATAGTTTTGTACATCTTCTACTTGCCCAAACTCATTCCCGAAAAACTGCGCCTTGTGGAGCATGTCTTTTACAAGTTCGGGATTGTCTCCCATTTTCCCGCCTGATTGAGATTCCAGATTCATCATTTCTTGCCAAAGAAAACTATCGTCTATTTCCGCTCTTGCAGCTACAACGGCTGGGTCTGCATCTACCAATGCCCAGAAATCATCACCCCTAGCTGTAGATTGAGAAGGGATTACTTTTCCAGGTCTATCGCCGTTGGTGTCTTCTAGTCCCTTTGGCGTTGGTATTTCGTCTTTGGTGTCGCCATAAGAAGGTAAATCCTCCCACTTCTTTCCAAGAAGCTCTTGTGTCAGCTTGTCATGAGTTTCTGCACGAAGGTTTGTATAATCCCTAGCTTTATTTGCTAGTTCCATCCCCGCTTCTTGAGAGAATCTCTTTCCATCGAGGTCGATGTTAGAAGGAACACCAGATACCCTACGGCGACCATGACTTGATTGGTCGTGGTCGCCATGTTTTTGAATGTCCTCCTGTAGGTAGGCTTGGAAACTCTCATAAAACTCATTAACCTCTTTGTATTTCTTGTCGGATAGCTGGATAAAGTTAATAGGAGCGATGCGTTCGACTTTCTTTGCCCACGCCCCATTAGCTGTTAGCTTAGTTACTACCCTGCCCTTGTCTGTAATGTAATAATCGGGGTTCAAATCAGCGAGAAGCGTATTGCCCGATTGATACTCCAGTGGTAATTGAATCATGCGTCTACAACCTCCCAGCTAATTCCCATGTCGTTTAACCTGTTGGTAGTGGCTTCCATGTCTATGTATTCAGGATAGTGGATTACTATCTTATCGATGTCTGAGAGCTTTATCCCACCATGAATCTGAGTTTCAATGTAATCAAAATTCATTCTCTGCAAGTCGGGAACTGAATCTAGGCGGCTGGAGGCTCTTGCCGCTTGAAAGTTCTGTTGAGTCCGAGGAAAAGACTCCCTCAATTTAGTTGGTCGGTGAACCCCATCGAGGCTGTCGCCTAGCGTGTATGTTGTTCTGCTCTTGATGTCATCCCTCAGCACAATTTGTGCGTTGCCATAAGTATTACCAAAGTCGTCTAATGCTTTATTATTATTTGCAGCTTCAATTACAGTCCCATAAACTGGTCGTATCTCTTTAGGTAAGTTTTGGTCATAGCCAAACGCAACCTTTTCGTAAGCCATTCGGTATTCAGAATATTCCTTGCCCTTCATGCTTTGGTCTATTTCGAATATCGATTTAACTTTGCCTTCATCAAGAATCGTCTCAAGAGAGGTTTCTGGAACAAACACCGATACTGGGTTTTCCGCTAAATACTTATTCATCATTTTATCTAGTTTGATAAAATCAGCTTCATTGGTTGCCTCATCTGGGAAAGCGGTGGAAGGCAATGAACGAAATTTCAATCTGTTTCCTGTTGCGCTAATAGCTTTAGCACTCAAAGGTGTGCCGTCATACATCCTCAAGTCGGCTAGGGCTTTTTTAAATTCTGCACTCGAACCCCTTGCAAGTTTGTCATAGCCTGATGTATCAAAATTCCCTCCGCGTCTACGACCATGACTTGATTGGTCGTGGTCGCCATGTTTTTCAATCACATTTGCTTTATCTTGTTCGACCAATTGTTCTACCTTGAGCAAATGGTCTTGCAACCATTGTGGCAATGCGTCAAATTCGCTTGTGGTCGCGAGTAACTTGACCATATCAATGCCAAATTTTGTTTTCAATGGCGCATAGTGTTTGACCATGCCAGCCAATTGTGAGATTCGTGGGTTAGTTGCCAACAACTTGCACCGCCTCTCTGTTGAAAACGACTGTGTAGATTTCAGTCAATCCAATATCTATCTGCATACCATCATAACCTTCTAAGATGAGGTCTGTCACAAGCGCATTGCCATAATCACCATAAAAGTTGTTAAAAATTGAATCTTCGGCGTCTGATGCTCGCGTGTTTATGTTGAGCTTGTCAATGGCATTGCTATTAGATGCAGTTGCCACATCGAGCCAGCCGTCAGTATTGCCAACATCATAAACTTTTGCGTCTTTTTTCCAACCGCCTATCATCACATCTGCTGTGGTGTTGCCATAAATGCGGTCATCGACAGCTCTTTGAGCATAATCCTGAGCAGTCAATTTGTTATCAGAAAAGTAATACCCATCCCCATACTGACCAAGACCGATTCTGTCATACTCAGATGTTTTGAAAGAGTCATTTGTAATATCAGCAGCGCCACGATAAAAGGGTTCGCCATCTAAATCGGCTACAGCACCAACGACTTCAGGCTTTCCACCTTTGCCCACACGCTCAAGCAATACTCGCATTGCCACATTCCCGTCTGCCGCACCAGAAATGCCTAGTTCATCAATCGCCTCTTGAATGTCTAAGCCGTCTTTTACTAAATCGTCTATGGACTTATAAGATTTCTTGCCCGCGTGGGTCGATTGGTCATGCTGACCCGCGAGATGTTTGGTCACATTGTCAGTTGCCCACGCTTGAAACGCTTTCCAGTCGGCGACTAGTTCGGCGTATTCATTGTCTAATAAAATCAATTCGCCGACAGGCTTAATTGGCTTGACTGGTTTTTCCCACAAATTGTCAGCGGTTAGTTTTGCGATTACTTTTTTTCTATTGGTTATGTAATGTTCTGCATCTAACTCAGCAAGCAAGGTCGTGCCGCTTTTGTATTCAAAAGGTAGCGTTATCATCGTTCAGTCACCTCATATTTGATGCCCAGCTCATCTAATTGTGTTGCTGGTATATCAATCATAGGCGAATGAAAGATAATTTTGGCTATGTCTTTTAACTTAACTCCCCCATGCACTTGCGCTTCAATATAATCTTCATTCCAAAATCGAAGTGTGTCAAACATGTTTGTATTCTCATTTTTACGGCTGTATGCGGCTCTTTGTGCAGTAGTGATTAAGTCCATAGTTCGTGGAACTTTGCCTGTGCCAGAGTTCGGCTTTTGAAATTTGTCTAAACTATCACCGAGTGTATAAGTCGTTCTGCTCTTTACTTCATCTTTCAACACAACTTGAGCAGAGCCGAAGTGGTCGCCAAAAGCGTAGAAAGCTTCTTGATTTTCTGCTGTTGGCAATATCGTGCCAGATACGGGTCTTGATTCATTAGGAAAAGTGCCTTCATAGCCAAACGCCGCTCGTTCATAAATCAATCTGTGGTCAAGATAATCCTCTCCTTTTGCATCAGGCATATCGAAGATGGTTTTCATTTTACCATCATCTAAAAGTGATTCAATTACTTGTTCGGGCATCATAACCGAAACTGGATTGTCTTTCACGAAAGCACTAAACTCCTCATCTAACACTTTAAACTTATTTTCAAAACCTTCAGTAGCTGGTAAGGAACGAAACCCAAATCGATTCGCTCCGAAATCAATGTGGTCGTCAGTAATCGCTGTCCCATCAGGTCGTTTTAATTCGTTCATTGTCTCTATGAACTTTTCACCATCAGGACTAATCAATTCATCGTAACCAGCGGTGTTATAAGCTCTTGAACCCCTTCGCCCATGAGTGGCTTGGTCGTGTTTTCCAGGAAGATGTTTTACAATTTCGTTGAGAAAATCGCTTCCCGCCATCTTGGTCAATTCAATTGCACCCTTGGGCATTTTTCCACCACTTGCGGGAGTAAACACATTGTCAACATAGTCAGGCGGCAAGATGGCTACCGAACAGCGACAGTTGGGATGAGCGGGTGGCATCTTGTTCGATGACCCCGCAGAAACGCCTTCAGGAAATTGCCATTCTTCATTCCACCCAATGAGTGTGCCATCAAGGGGTTTGCAAATAGGACAAGCATCGGGTTCAGCAATCCATTCTTTTACTGAATCACTGGCGATAAGCCCAGCATCAACTCCAGCTTCCCACCCAAGATAACGACCCGACATCGCTGCATCCATAATTTCAGTTCGTGCAATTGTTCTGGTGCGTGAGCCGAGTAATTTAGCGGCGTATTTTGCACCCATGTTTTGTGCTTTGATAGTAGCTTTGGTGGTGGATAATCCATTTTTGACAAACCGCTGGAATTGTCTGTCAATGAATTTATCGACTGCGGCGGCATCGCGTGAGGTGAGAGGTATTGTTGACTGCAAGCGTATTGCAGCGCCTTGATAAGTGATTAGACCTTGTTCTGCTTGTGCAATTACAGCGCGAACAGTATCTCGCATTTGTTCGCTAATTTCAACGATGAGTCTTGCGCTGCGTTTTTTGGCGTATTGAACAGCTCGCTCATCTATCAACTCAAACATCAGGTTGGCATCAATGCCCCCAAGCTTAAAAGTTGCGACTCCTGATTTTCCAGCGGTATCGGCAATTAGCGTTTCGAGGTCGCCAAAACTTATTCTGATTTTATTCCAATCGACAAAACCCAAAAAGGCATCTACATTGCCCATTCGCAATTCTTCAAAAGCGGCATCAGGTAATGTAGACCCAGATTCTTTCAGGGCAGCACGAAGAATTTTTAGGGCTTCTGCGGTAGCGGCATTAAATCCAGCTGGGAGAACCCAAGGATTCTTTGCCATTATTACTCCTCAGCCAGTGGCGGGATATCTGCCTGTTGTCTAGCCCAAGCCTCTAGGTCTGGGTCGCTCATAGTTAGAATACCCGAATCTGCCAACGCAGACAAGTAAGGCGCGAGTGCAGAAAGGTCTGACCTAGCAACCGAACCGAATACTAATTTAGGTGGCGTTTTGCAACTCATCCCGTTTAGTTTTAGCAGTTTTTTTATCGCGTTCTTATTGAAAACCTCGGCGATGGATTTTGCAAGCGACTCAATAATCATCTGCCATGATTCAAGCTTTTGAGAACCCAGAGCAAACGAACCCACATTGCCCTGTCCCAACAAGACAAAATCAGCAAGCATCGAGGTGGCAATCATTTTGTTGTAGCGGTCAATAATTGCGCCTGTGTCAAAAGAACGCGACCCACCTGAGCTTAGAAGTTCGAGGGTGAGAACCTTAGTGCCGTTTTCGTCAGTTATGAAAGGTAAGACAGCACCTTCGGATTGATTCCTCTTAATGTTCGTCACCAATGATTGAACTGCCGCTAATGACTGTGCCGCACCTTCGTCACCATCGCTGGCAAACCATTCGTTCGGCGCATACACAACTGGGTAGCCCGCTAGGTCGCGCTCAATGCCAATGGCTTCAATTTCTTGAATACGCTTTTTGTAATACCAAGAAGTGTAAGCCTTACGCAACAACGAAACGCCTTCTGGGTTATCCTTAAATTCATTTGTTCTGAACAGGAGCGACTTCTCGTAAGGAATGTAGTGCATACCAGTAGTGATGTCTTGCTGAACCATTCCTTTGACTTTGCCGTTACTTGCAAATTCCCACCTCAAGTAAGAATCCTGTGAACGAATTGCAAAATTCTTCCAACCTATTCGACCATCAGCAGATAAGGAGCGATACTTTTCCGAAGGATTGTATTCGCCACCTCGAATTTTATAAATGACCTCAAGCCATGACCATCCGTAGATGAGCATTGACAGAATCTGAGAAAGGGTAACATCCCATGAATCTTCGGTGTCCTTAAATGCGCTGTCAATAAATTCATAAGCGATAAGTTCTTCTGCTGTCGCCTCTTCGGGTTTCTCGATGTGCCAATCAAGGCGACCCATTACCTCATTGAAGGCGAGTAAAATTCCGCCAACGATTGGGTCATTGTCAGCCATCTCACGAAACGCTTGTCTTGCTTTCGTGCCTTGCAGTTGAGGCAGAAATTCTTCAAGAACAAATCCCCCAGAACGCCTTAGTCCTGTTGCGCCCACTTCAGTAAATTTAGTATTCTTAGTAGTCATCTTCGTCTAAGTCCAATTCTCCGTATGAGTTTTGTTCATTATAAAGGCTCGCCTCAAGTGTTTTCATTGTAAGCGCAAGCGCCTGATTACTTTTGAACCCCGACTCCAAGAAGGCAGAGTAGGTTTCGTGAGTCAAAATTGCCATCTGTAGCAACGGACCTACAACATCTTCAGGCATTTGCCCATCCGCTATAATTCCATCGCCCTCGTCTGCCATTCAACAAGTGTCCCACTCACGCGCTCGGTTTGATTACTGACACGCAGACAACACAAAGTCACAGAAATGACTAAGGGGTTTGAT
>Ga0222661_1000460_pt1 | contig 15652 bp, 17 predicted proteins | sample AntAcemetagen551_FD_179851 | JGI IMG/M metagenome (GOLD analysis project Ga0222661, IMG submission 179851) | Saline water microbial communities from Ace Lake, Antarctica - #551 | ecosystem: Environmental > Aquatic > Non-marine Saline and Alkaline > Saline | place: Antarctica: Ace Lake...
TGAAAAATTAAAAAAAAAAACTGAAAAGATAGAAAAACAAAACCCTGTAAAAATAAAGATATACCCATATGGTCTTGGTGAAAAATATGATGTTAAGCAACTTACAGAAATAGCTGATGGTGTATCAAATACATTTAACAGTCTAAATATGAGTTCTAAATATTTAAAAAAAAAAAAATTTATTACAACTTTTTTGGGAATGAAAAAATTTATCAAGGATGAGGTTCCAACAAAAATTATTCCATTAAAAGAGATTATAAAAGAAGAAAAAATAAAGCAAATTGACTTGATTAAAATTGATACTGAAGGGTTCGAGTATAATACGCTTATTGGAATGGACAAAGAGATAAAAAAAATAAGGTTTATATTATTTGAACATCATTATGACAATATGATAATTAAAAACTATAAGTTTAAAGATATCCACACATTATTAATAGATAATGGTTTTCAAAAAGTTTATAAAATTAAAATGCCATTTAGAAAAAGCTTTGATTATATCTATGAAAATCAAAGAGTGGTTTAAGAAAAAAAATTATGAAAACTGTATTTTACTGGTCACCATGTTTATCAAAAGTTGGCACAGTTAAGTCAACTTTAAATTCAGCATTAGCATTATCTAAATATACCAAAGAAGAATATAAAATTAAAATCATTAATACTTGTGGCGAATGGGATGAATACTCAGAAATTTTTAAGGAAAATGGAATTGAGTTAATTGAATTTAAATTCAAGTATTTTTCTTATTTACCAAAATATGGATTTATCAAAAGTAGAATCTCATATCTTATAATAATTTTATTTTCATTTTTTCCACTCTTAAAAATATTAAAAAAAGATAAACCAGAATTTATTATAATGCATTTACTAACATCTTTGCCATTAATGCTAAATAACTTTTTTAAATTTGAAACAAAATTTATATTGAGAATTTCTGGGTACCCAAAACTAAATTTGATAAGAAAATTTATATGGAAAATTTCTTCAAAGAATATTTTTAAAATAACATGCCCCACTAAAGATTTGTTAGTTCATTTAAAAGATAAGAATATTTTTGAAGCAGAAAAAATATTTTATCTACAAGACTCAATCATAAATATTCAGGATTTTATTGAAAAAATTCAAAGCAAAAATGAAATTTTATTAAATAAGGTTAACAGCTATAACAATTATTTTTTAGCAGTTGGAAGGCTTACTAAACAAAAAAATTATCAATATTTGATTTCAGAATTTACAAATTATTTAAAAATAAAAAAAAATGCCGTTCTATTAATTATCGGTGAAGGAGAAGAAAAAAGTAAACTTCTAAAATTGATAAAGATAAGCAATGCTTCTAATAATATTTTCATTTTAAGTCAGATAAGAAATGTTTACCCTTTCATGAAAAAAGCTAGAGCCCTAATACTATCATCTTTATGGGAAGAGGTAGGTTTTGTAATTGTAGAAGCAGCGTTTTGTAATTTATTTGTGATCTCAAGTGACTGTCCGAATGGCCCTAAAGAATTTTTAGAAGGTGGTAATGCTGGGTATTTATTCCAAAGTAATAAAAAAAATGAATTAACAAAAAAAATAGAAATATTTGATAAAGAAGAAAAAAATCTCAATAAAATGAAGGTACAAGCTAAAAAGAACTCATCAAAGTATTCATTGTTTAGACATTATTTAACTTTAAATAAAATATTAATAAATGAAAACTAAACATAAAATCTTATTTGCTAAAATAATTTTTTTTTTTATTTCTAAATTCAAAAAAAAAAATATCAAAATAACTAGAAATAATATTTTGTGGGATCTTGATTTATCAGAGGGTATTGATTTAAGTATTTATATATTTGGAAAATTTGAATTTGAAATAATAAAAGCAATAGGAAAACATAAACTTTCTCATAAACCAGTTTTCTTTGATATTGGAGCAAATATTGGAGTTCAAACGTTACAACTTTGTAATTATTTTAAAAATAGCACAATTCATTCTTTTGAACCAACAAATTATGCATATAATAAATTATGCAATAATGTCATTTTAAACACAAAATTAAAAAAAAAAATTATTTTAAATCAAGCATTTTTAACAAATAAAAAGAAAGCTATACCAAAGAAAATTTACTCTAGCTGGAGTCTAATAAACAAAAAAAATTTACATAAAAAACACCTTGGTTCACTTAAGAGAACAAGTAACGCTAATTCATTTAAATTAGATAACTATATAGCTAAGCATAAAATTAAAAAAATTGATTTTATCAAATTAGATGTTGATGGCTATGAATTGGATGTTTTAAAAAGTGGATATAACTTTTTAAAAAAAAACAAAACTCCAATTATTTTTGAAGTGGCGCCATACTTATATAAAGAGCATAATTATTCCCAAAGTGATTTAGTTAGTTTATTTGTAGAGATGAAGTATTCATTCTATAATATTGATAATTTACAAAAAGTTAAAAATATTGATAAATATATCTCATCTATTTCAGATGGGGAGAGCTCAACATTAATTGCTAAATAAAAAATGTCTTTAGTAAGTATAATAATGCCCTATTATAAAAAAGAGCTTTATTTAGAACAATCTATTAAATCTATATTAAATCAAACATATCAAAATTTTGAAATAATCTTAATTAATGATGATTCTGAAAATAAGAATTTCATAAGTAAATTTTCTCGATTGGATCACCGTATAAGGTTGGTGCATAATGAGAATAATCTGGGTGCAGGGTTAACTCGAAATAGAGGTTTGGAACTTTCAAATGGGGAATATATTGCTTTTTGTGACTGTGATGATTTATGGAAAAATAATAAAATTGAACTTCAACTAGAATTTATGAAACGTTTTAATTTTACATTTAGTTTCACAAGCTATGATATAATTGATGAAAATAATAACCTTATTAAATACAGGAAAGCACCAAGTTATGTGGATTTTCAAAAACTTAGAAATTCTTGTGATATTGGTTTATCAACAGTTATGGTTAGAAATGATATTTTTAAAAATGCTGAGTATAGATTTGCAAATCTTAAAACTAAAGAAGACTACGTCCTGTGGTTAAAGTTAGCCAAAGATAAGATTGCAATGAAAAGTATTCAGGAAAATTTATCAAGTTGGAGGAAAAGCAAAAACTCATTGTCTTCTTCAGCTCTTCAAAAAATTATAGATGGATACAAAGTTTATAGGATCTATTTAAAATATGGTAGATTAAAATCTTTATACTGCTTGGTAATTCTTTCTATTAACTTTATTCTTAAAAATTAATATGATTTATATTTATTTATTAATATTAATAATTTTTATATTATTTATTAATAAATTTTTATTAAAAAATAATATATTAATAAATCAAACGGGTGATCTTCACCAAAAATTTTCTTCAAAATCTTCTGTACCTTTAACTGGCGGTATCTTTATTTTTTTAGGATTTCTTTTTTATTATAATGGAATTTATTCTTTCATACTTTTTTCACTCATGATACTTATTTTGGGAATTTTATCCGACCTTAAATTAATAAGGTCTGCAAAAAAAAAATTATTATTACAAATTTTTTTTATTTTATTTTACATAGTTTTTAATGATGTTCAATTAAGCGATACTAGAATTGATTTTTTAGATATGATTTTAAGGAATGATTATATAAATTATTTCTTTGTCACTTTTTGTATTCTAATTATTATAAATGGTTCAAATTTTATAGATGGAATGAATACGCTATGTATTGGATACTATCTTTTAATAACCTCTATTATTTATTACTTAAGACTTAGTGATTTAATAATTATAGAAAATATATCAATTTTTTATATTCTTATTGTTATATTATTTGCTTTTATAATAAACTTAAAAAATAAGTTTTTTTTAGGTGACTCTGGTGCATATTTAATCGGTTTTACCTTTTCAATATTGTTAATTAATATTTACAGATGGAATCCTGGTCTTTCTCCTTTTTTCATAATTTTATTACTTTGGTACCCTAGTTATGAAAATTTATTTTCAATTTTTAGAAAAAATATTTTAAAAAAATCAGCAATGTATCCAGATGCTAAGCATGCACATCAATTAATTTTTTTCTTCATAAAGAAAAAATATAAATTTACATCTTTTGTCACTAATATTTTTACAGCGCAAATAATTAATATTTATAATTTCTTAATTATGTTGATTGCTTTAAATTTCATTAATAGCTCAAAAATTCAAATATATTTAATTTTTTTTAATATTATGATTTATAATATTATTTATTTAAAGCTTTTCAAATTTAAATATAAAAAAAATTCTAATATATTAAATAAATAATGGATATTCTTAATATTATATTTATTACTTGGTATTGTTTTTAAAGTTATGTTATCAACTAAAATATTTAAATCTAAATGAAAAAAAAAATTGCATTAATTTTCGGTGTTACGGGTCAAGATGGTTCTTATTTATCCTCTTTTTTAATAGATAAAGGTTATTTAGTTCATGGTGTTAAAAGAAGATCCTCTTCTCTTAATACAAGTAGAATAGATCATATTTATCAAGACCCATATGAAAGAAAAAGAAATTTTTTTTTGCACTATGGTGATGTGACTGATGCTATATCAGTTTCAAGTTTAATAAAAAAAATTAAACCAACTGAAATTTATAATCTTGCGGCACAATCACATGTGGCTGTTTCTTTTGAAGTTCCCGAATATACAGCTAATGCGGATGCAGTAGGTGCATTAAGGATATTGGAGGCAATCAAGTTTCACGGATTTGAAAAAACTACTAAATTTTATCAGGCAGGAACATCAGAAATGTTTGGAAAGGTTATGGAGGTCCCACAAACAGAGAAAACACCTTTTTACCCAAGAAGTCCTTACGGTGTGGCAAAAGTTTATGCTCACTTTATAACAATTAATTATAGAGAAGCTTATAATATTTTTGCATGCAATGGGATTTTGTTTAATCACGAAAGCCCAGTCAGAGGTGAAACTTTTGTAACTAGAAAAATAGTAATTGGACTTTGTAAAATTAAACTAAAAAAAATGAAAACGTTACGACTAGGAAATTTAAATGCAAAAAGAGATTGGGGACATGCAAGAGATTATGTCGAAGCAATGTGGAAAATGCTACAAAGAAAAACACCCTCAGACTATGTCATATCTACTGGCAAACAATACACAGTAAAACAATTTGTTAATCTAGTTTTAAATAGACTAAATATTAAATTTGTTTGGAAAGGCACTGGCATTAATGAAAAATGTTTTGATACAAAGGGCAATTGCATAGTAGCATGTGATAAGGAGTATTTCAGACCGTTGGAAGTGGATACTTTATTAGGCGACTCGCATAAAGCAAAGAGAGAGCTGAATTGGAAACCAAAAATTTCTTTAAAAGAACTTGTAAATGAAATGGTTGATTTTGACTTAAAAAAATTAACCAATGATTAATTTTAATTCAAAAATTTATATTGCAGGTCACAGAGGTTTGGTTGGTAGTGCAATTGTTAGGCAATTGAAAAAAAAGGGATATAAAAAAATTTTAACAGTAGATAAATCAAAATTAGATCTTACGAACCAATCCAAAGTTTATAACTTTTTAAAAAAAGAAAGACCAAAATTTATATTTATAGCTGCAGCAAAAGTTGGTGGAATATATTCCAACAATAAATATCCTGCTGAATTTATTTACAATAATTTAATTATACAAAGCAACCTTATTCATTCTGCATACCTATGCAATATCAAAGATTTAATTTTTTTAGGTTCGAGCTGTGTTTATCCCAGACTCTGCAAGCAACCTATTAAGGAAGAATACTTACTTGATAGCCCTCTTGAAAAAACTAACGAAGCATATGCATTAGCTAAAATTGCAGGTATTAAAATGTGTGAAAGTTATAATTTTCAATTTAAAACAAATTATAAATGTTTAATGCCAACCAATACATTTGGCCCTAATGACAATTATAACACTCTAAATTCACACTTTTTCCCTTCACTCATAAAAAAAATTCACGAAATTAAAAGTAAAGATAAAAAAGAATTAATAATTTGGGGTGATGGCTCCCCTAAAAGAGAAGTTGTATATGTCGACGATATTGCTGATGCGTGTGTATATTTTATGAAAAAAAAATTTAAAGAAACAATGGTTAATATTGGTACTGGTCTAGATTTTTCTATTAAAGAGTATGCTAAAATTATTTTAAATTTAATTCTACCTAATAAAAAAATAAAAATTAGGTACGATAAATCAAAACCTAATGGAACTCCTAGAAAAGTTATGGATGTATCTTTAGCCAAAAAATATGGATGGCGATCAAAAATAGATTTAAAAGAAGCTATTAAGTTGACTTATAACGATTATTTGTCAAAAAATTATGATTAAGTAAAGGTTTTCTTTTCTTTACAATCTTAATTTTCTTGAGTATAAAAAGCCGCCGGTGATTATTGCGAAGGGGTAATACCCGATCCCATTCCGAACTCGGAAGTCAAGCCCTTCAGCGCCAATGGTACTTTGTCTTAAGGCACGGAAGAGTAGGACGTTGCCGGCTATAAAAAAATGTTATGAAAATTAAAAGCTCGTTAAAATCATTAAAGAAAAGAGACCTTAATTCTAAATTAGTTAGAAGAAGAGGAAGAATTTATATAATTAATAAAACAAACCCAAAATTTAAAGCAAGACAGAAGTAGTTTTTATGGATAATCAAAACCATAAGAATACTTGGAATAACTTCACAAAATTTGTGTTGTGGGGAACTGTCGCGGTCATAGCAGTTTTGGTACTAATGGCATTATTCTTATTATAAAGTTCTTATATGAGAATCGCATCTGTTTCAGAAAATCAGAAAATTGAGAAAAGAATTGCGATATCACCAGATATTGCAAAAAAATATATTGATCTTGGCTTTGAAGTTTCTCTATCTGAAAATTATGCTGAACATTTAGGGTTCAAGGATAGTGAATATAAAGAGCTGGGTGTAAAAATTTCCAAGGATATAAAGGAAGTTATAAGTAGTGCAGATATTATTGTTCAACTAGGACTACCTTCTGATGAAATAATTCCATTAATAAAAGAAAACCAAATGTTAATTGGAATTTTGAATCCATATAATAATAAAGAAAAAATCGAAAATTTGGTAAAAAATAAGATTAATGTTTTTTCTTTAGAGTTATTGCCAAGGATAACAAGAGCACAGTCTATGGATATACTCTCTTCACAAGCTAATCTAGCTGGATATAAGGCAGTAATAGAATCATTCGCAAAATTCAAAAAAGCAATACCAATGATGATGACTGCAGCTGGGACTATTCCTGCGGCTAAAGTTCTAGTTGTTGGTGCTGGTGTTGCAGGTTTACAAGCTATAGCAACTGCAAAAAGAATGGGAGCTATTGTTTTTGCTACCGATGTAAGAATGGCTTCTAAAGAGCAGGTTGAAAGCCTAGGAGGGAAATTTTTAACTGTAGAAGGTTCTGAAAATCTAGAAACTGAGGGTGGTTATGCTAAAGAAGCTTCTAATGATTTCAAAAAGAAGCAAGAGGAATTATTAGCCGAAACATTAAAAAAAATTGATATTGTGATATGTACTGCTCTGATACCAGGCAAAAAAGCTCCATTAATAATTAAAGAAAATATGATAAATGGAATGCAATCAGGATCAATTATTTATGACTTAGCTGCTATTCAAGGAGGAAATACTGCCTTTACTGAAGTAGATAAAATAATTGATAAAAATGATGTAAAAATTATGGGTGAAACAAATATTTTAAACAAATTACCAATTTCTGCATCAAGTTTGTATGCAAAAAATGTCTTTAACTTTGTTGCTAACTTATATGATAAAGAAAATAAGAAAGTTAATATTAACTTAGAAGATGAAATAATTGAAAAAACATTAATTAAGTAAGATTATGGAAATAGATCCCTTTATATTTAGATTAAGTATTTTTATACTTTCGATATTTATTGGATATTATGTTGTATGGAGCGTTACACCTTCTCTGCATACACCTTTGATGTCAGTAACAAATGCTATTTCTTCAGTAATTATTGTAGGAGCTATCATAGCTGGATCAGCTGGAAATTCTGATAATATTTTTAACAATTCGAGTATTTTTGGATTTTTAGCCATATCTCTAGCAGCAATAAATATTTTTGGTGGATTTTTAGTTACTCAAAGAATGCTCGCTATGTATAAAAAAAAGAAGAAGGATAAATAATGTTATCAGCAAATTTATCAGCAATTTTTTATTTGATTTCAGGTGTGTTGTTTATTTTAGCATTGAGAGGATTATCTTCTCCAGAAACATCTAGACAGGGTAATTTCTTTGGTATTTTAGGAATGGTCATTGCTATAACAGTCACATTTTTATCGATAGGAAATTTTTCGAGTGGTTTTATTTATGTTTTAATATTTCTTTTAATTGGTGGTCTGATTGGTGCATATATAGCCTATAAAATACCAATGACGGCTATGCCAGAACTTGTTGCTGGCTTTCATAGTCTTGTAGGGCTTGCAGCAGTATTTGTTGCAATATCAGCATTCTTAAATCCTGAAGCTTTTAATCTTGGATCTCCTGGAAATATTAAGCTTGGAAGTTTAATTGAAATGTCAATTGGTGCAGCAGTCGGTGCAGTAACATTTTCAGGTTCAATAATTGCTTTTTTAAAACTTCAAGGAATAATGTCTGGTTCACCCATAACATTTAAGGGCCAACATCCACTTAATGCTCTAATTTTAATCTCTATTGTAGTTGTAACCTATCTTCTGTGTGCAACTCAATCTGCAAATCTATTTTGGATATTATTAGCTATATCTTTTTTAATTGGTTTTTTATTGATAATTCCAATTGGAGGAGCAGATATGCCAGTTGTTATATCAATGCTAAATTCTTATTCAGGTTGGGCAGCTGCAGGAATTGGTTTTACTTTAGAAAACACTGCTTTAATCATTACAGGAGCTTTAGTTGGTTCTTCAGGTGCAATTTTATCATATATAATGTGTAAAGGTATGAACCGTTCTTTCTTCAACGTAATTTTAGGAGGGTTTGGGGCAACAGATCAAACTTCATCTACTGGAAATAAAGAACAAAAACCAGTTAAAAATGGTAATGCTGAAGATGCGGCATTTTTGATGAAGAATGCGTCATCTGTTATAATTGTTCCAGGGTATGGTATGGCAGTAGCTCAAGCACAGCACGCATTAAGAGAGATGGTAGATACTTTAAAGAAAAATGATATCAAAGTTTCTTATGCTATTCATCCAGTTGCAGGAAGAATGCCAGGACACATGAACGTTTTGTTGGCTGAAGCTAATGTTCCATATGATGAGGTTTTTGAACTTGAAGAAATTAATAATGATTTTGCTAATACAGATGTAGCATTTGTAATTGGAGCAAATGATGTAACAAATCCTGCTGCTAAGACTGACCCTCAAAGCCCAATTTATGGAATGCCAGTTCTTGATGTAGAAAAATGTAAGTCTGTATTATTTGTAAAAAGAAGTTTATCTCCTGGATACGCTGGAATTGATAATGACTTGTTTTATAAAGAGAACACTCTAATGTTATTTGCTGATGCAAAAAAAATGACTGAAGATATAACTAAAAATCTATAAGATTATTTTTTAAAGTTATTTAAATCAAAAAAGTATTGCTGGAATTGGTTGCGGGGGACGGATTTGAACCGCCGACCTTCAGGTTATGAGCCTGACGAGCTACCAGACTGCTCCACCCCGCGGTATATCTAAATTCTATTTTTAAGCTTATTTAGCTTTTTAACTCTTTTAATATTTTCTTGTAAAATTCTTTTTTTCTTTTCGGAGGGTTTTTCGTAAACACTCTTGAGTTTAACTACTTTAAAGAATCCATCACGCTGCAGTTTTCTTTTAAGAACCCTAAGTGCTTGTTCAATATTGTTGTCTTTAACTTCTATTTTCATAAATACTTCCAAAAAAGTGAGTAACTATCACTATAAAATTTTGATGTCTATTAAAATCATTCATTATTTGAAACTTCCCTAGTTTGTTTTGCTTTTTCTTTTTCTTTTTTTTCTTTTTTTATTCTTCTTTCAGCTTTTTCAATAGCTGCAATTAGATCTTTCTGAAAAAAAAGCCCTAATGCAACAGGATCTTTGGGATTTAAATTATTATAATTCCAATAGCTCTTATTTTTAATTGAAGTTACAGATGCTTTAGTCACACCAACTAGTTTTGCTATTTGAGTATCTTTCAATAACGAATGGTGCTTGATTAACCATAGTACGGAATCTGGCTTATCCTGTCTTTTTGATAAAGGAATATATTTTTTTATTTTTTTTTCTTCAGTTGAAATTTCAATGTCAGTATTTTTTATTTGAAGATCTTTACTTTCATCTTTTGAAGCTAACTCTATTTCTTCTCTAGTAAGTTGACCAGATATAATAGGATTATAGGCCATTATTCCTTTTGCAACTTCACCATCAGCAATACCTTGCACCTCAACTTCATGTAAATTACAAAAGGAAGCAATCTGTTTGAATGTAAGTGATGTATTTTCTACTAGCCAAACAGCAGTCGCCATTGGCATTAATGGTACATTTGACATCTAATCCTTTTTTTCTGATCTGAAGTTTTGGAATTTCTTATTAAATTTACTTACACGACCCTTATCCATTAATTTTTGTTTTCCACCAGTCCAAGCAGCATGAGACTTTGGGTCGATCTCAAGTTTTAAAATCTCTCCCTCTTTACCCCAAGTTGATCTTGTTTCAAATTGAGTTCCATCAGTCATTTCTACTTTAATTGTGTGGTAGTTAGGGTGTATGTCTTTTTTCATATCGAGACTTATAGCAAAAGAATTTTATAAAACAATTAAAAGTTCTTTAATTTTTCCATCATTTTATCATTAATTGCCGTGCTAGAGGCTCTTATTTGAATATTTTTATTTTGAGAAAGGTCTATTTCATTGATCATTCCACCTGCTTCTTTTAAAATTATTATACCTGCTGCTATATCCCATAAATTAAGGTCATTTTGGAAATAACCGTCATATCTACCTGCTGCAACATAGGCAATATCAAGTGCTGCACTTCCAGATTTTCTTAAAGATAAATCAATTTCATTTTTTTGTAAACCTCCCGTAGCAAACAAACAACTATTAAGCTCTCTTTTTTTAGATACTCTAATTCTTTGATTGTTAAAAAAAGCACCATTTTCTTTTTCAGCATAAAACATTTCATCTTTGATTGGGTCATAAATTAATCCTGAGACTATTTCATCATAAGATTTTAATGCAATTGATATTGCAAAGTGAGGAACGCCATGTAAAAAATTTGTAGTACCATCTATTGGATCTATGATCCATGTGTGGTCTTTGTCTTTATTTGTTTCAGAACCGTCTTCTTCACTAATAATAGAATAGTAGGGCCTTGCCTTTTTTAATTCTTCAATGATAATTTTTTCAGCTTTTAAATCAGCATTTGATACAAAATCACTAGGTCCTTTAATTGAAACTTGCAGTTTTTCTATTTCTCCAAAATCTCTAATTAAAGCTCTAGATGCTTTTTCAGCAGCCTTGATCATGATATTTAGATTGGCTGATATGGATTGCATAGTGTTTATATTTTTTTAATATATTCCATAGTTCTAGTATCAACTATGATTTTATCTCCACTTTCAATAAATGGAGGTACTTGAATATTTATTCCATTATCTAAAGTTGCAGGCTTATAAGAAGAGGAAACTGTTTGTCCTTTTAAAGCAACATCTGTTGTATCAATTGTGCATGTCACGTGATTGGGCAATTCTACAGTTAAAGGTTTTTCATTATAAAAACTTATACTAACCTCTAAGTTCTCAGTTAGCATTTTACCTTTTTCACCAACAGTTTCTTTTTTTATATTAATTTGTTCGTAAGATTTAGGGTCTATAAAATAATAGTCTGTTTCATCATCATAAATAAAATTAAACTTTGTCTCATCTAATGAAGCTTTTTCAACAGACTCACTTGATCTAAATCTTTCATTTAATTTTGTATTTTTATTTACACTTTTCATTTCAATTTGAGCAAAAGCACCACCTTTACCAGGCTTAACATGTTGAGTTTTTAGAACTTGCCAAAGGTCATTTTTGTATTCCACTAGCATTCCAACTCTAATTTCACTTGCGTATATTTTCATTTTAATTTTTTTATAGCTTCTAAAGGTTTATATTTTTTATTATTCCAAATGTAGCCTGAAATAGCTAAAAAGTTTGCTTTATTCAATAAAAGTTTTTTATAATTACTGTGCTTTATACCACCAATAGCAACAATTGGCAGAGTTGTTATTTTTCTAACAGATTTTAATATTTTTAAGTTAGCTCTATATTTAACTATCTTGGTTTTAGAAGCGTAAAATGCTCCAAATGCTAAATAATCTGCTCCATCCTCAATAGCATTCTTTGCTAAACCAATAGAGTTGTGACACGTGATACCAATGATTTTATTCTTTAATAATTTCCTAGCTCTTATTAAATCCATATCTTTTTGACCTAAATGACAACCATCTGCATTAAGTTTTTTAGCAAGTAGAGGGTCATCATTAATTAAAAATTTAACTTTATATTTCTTACAAATTTTTTTTATTTTTTTTCCAATAATCAATTTTTTTGAGTTTGTTTCTTTTTTAAGTCTTAGCTGAAAGTAGTTTACTTTTCCTGAATTCAATGTGAGAGCTAAACTGGTATAAAAGCTTTCATCTCTTATTTTATTTGGAGAGATTAAATAAATAAATTTCTTATTTATTTTATTTTTTTTCAAGTTCTGCTGACCATATTCCTTGAGCTGCAAGGGTACACATATTGGCTCTATGGTTAAAAACTTTTTGAGTTCCACTGGCATTCTTAATGTCTTTTGACCAAAATTTAAGAGCACTTTTTTGTAAAGCTCTACCATATGAATAGGTCATAATAAAACCTGTATCATTATACTTGTTAATTAAGTTCAAATTTTCAGTTGCCTCTATTTCTGTTTGACCACCAGATAAAAAAGCAATTCCAGGCACTTCAAAAGGAACATTTTCTTTCAAGCATTTTAATGTAAGTTTTGCAACTTCTTCACTTGATATTTTTTTATTAGACGAGGTTCCTGCTAAGATCATGTTGGGTTTTAAAATTATTCCACCTAAATCAATTTTGTGGATTGCTAATTCTTCAAAACATCTCTTAATAACTTCAGAGGTTTTATTGAGACAAACTTCAGCAGAATGATCTCCATCCATTAAAACTTCTGGCTCTACAATTGGAACCATTCCACACTCTTGGACTAATGCTGAGTATCTTGCTAATGCATGAGCATTAGATCGAATGGATAGTTTACTTGGAAATCTATCTGAAATGCTATAAACACCTCTCCATTTTGTAAATCTAGCACCAAGCTTATAGTATGCTTCTAGTCTTTCCCTTAAACCATCTAAACCTTCTGTAATTTTTTCACCAGTTGATCCTGCCAAAATTTTTGCGCCAGTATCAACTTTAATTCCAGGCACCGCTCCAGATAAAGAGATTAATTCAGGAATCGTTTTTTTTGAGCTTGAAGTTTGGTTAATAGTTTCATCATACAAGATAACTCCTCCAATAAAATCTTTCATTCCATTAGAAGAGAAGAGTGTTTCTCGAAATAACAGTCTATTTTCTGGAGTTGAAGGAACATTAACAGAATTTAGCCTTTTAGTCATGGTTCCATTGCTTTCATCTGCAGCAAGGATGCCTTTGCCATTAGAAAGTATTTTTAATGCAATTTTATTTAATTCAGACATATTAATTCAGTGCGTTTATACCAGGAAGTTCTTTTCCTTCAAGGTATTCTAAAAAAGCTCCACCAGCAGTTGAGACAAAATTAAAGTGATTAGTTGCCCCTATAACATTTAATAAAGCAACGGTATCACCGCCACCAGCTACAGAGTAAATTGTATTGCTTTTATTTTTTTCAACAATTTTTTTTGCAATTTCGATACTTCCGATAGCGAATTTAGAATTTTCAAAATAGCCTGCAGGCCCATTCCATAAAATAGTACTACTTTCTTCAATTAATTGATTAATAGTCTTAATTGTTTTTGGTCCAATATCTAAAATTAATTCATCTTTTAAAACATTATTTAATTCTTTTATTTCAGGTGATCCATTCAAGCCTTTCCCTACGGCAACATCCTCAGGGTAAATTATTTTACAGTTTTCTTTTTTTGATAAAGAAAATATTTCTTCAATAATTTGTTCACAATCATTTTCTTGAATAGACCTGCCAATTTCATGACCCTTATATTTAATTATATTATTAGCCATCCCACCAACTATTATAATATTATCAAATTTATGTATTAAGTTTTTAATAATATTAATTTTAGAAGATATTTTAGACCCTCCGATAATACAGGTAATAGGTTTTTTAATTTCAGACGTAATTTTAGTTAGTGCATCAATTTCTAAATTTAATTGAAGGCCAGCGTATGAAGGGATAAATTTGGTGATTTCAAAAATTGAGGCATGAGCCCTATGTGAACATGAGAAAGCATCATTGACATAAATATCACCTAGACTTGCTAAATGTTTTGCAAAACTATTGTCATTTTTTTCTTCTTCTTCATAGAATCTAATATTTTCAAGTATTACAATTTTTTCATCCTGTTCATTAAATAAATCAGTAGATTTAATTTCTTTTATATTTTTTGAAACTAGTCTTATATTTTCGTTTAGTTTATTTTTTAGATCTTCACAAATTGGCTTAAGAGAGAATTCATTTACAACTTTGCCATTGGGTCTGCCTATATGAGATAGTATTATAATTTTTGCTTCATTTTTTAATAAAAAATTAATAGTAGGTAAAATTTTATCTATTCGAGTGGTGTCAGTAATTTTTCCATTATCTAATGGAACATTTAAATCCAACCTAAGTAATACTTTTTTTCGATTGAGATTAGTCTCGTCGTGAATATTTCTCATTAAGAGATTTGATGAAGATGTTCTGCTATGTCACACATCCTATTAGAAAAGCCCCATTCGTTATCATACCATGCTGAAATTTTTCCCATATTTTTACCAACTACATTAGTTAAAGACAAATCAACAATTGCAGAAGCTGAATTATGATTGAAATCAATTGAAACTAATTTTTCTAACGTAACTTCTAAAACTTTTTTTGACTGTTCTTTAGAGGCAATAGTAAATGCCTCATTAATTTTTTCTTTGCTCATCTCTTTTTTTGTACAAAAAACTAGCTCTATAAGTGAAACATTTGGGGTTGGCACTCTCATTGCAATACCTTCAAGCTTCCCTTTTAATGATGGTATAATTTCACCAATTGCTTTTGAAGCACCTGTGGAAGTTGGCACAATAGATTGACTGGCAGATCTTGCTCTTCTGGGATCTTTATGGGAATTGTCTAGAATTCTTTGATCACTAGTGAAAGCATGAATAGTTGTCATAAACCCTTTTTCAATTTCAAAAGTTTCATTTAAAATATTAGCAACAGGTGCAAGACAGTTAGTTGTACAAGAGGCTGCAGAAATAATTTGATCGTTTTTTGTCAAAATACTTTCATTTACGCCATAGACAATAGTCTTGTCTGCATTTTTGCATGGAGCAGAAACTATAACTTTTTTAGCCCCATTTTTTATATGAGCTAATAATTTTTCTTTTGAGTTGAATTTTCCAGTACATTCAAAAACATAATCAACATCAAATTTTTTCC
>Ga0222661_1000462_pt1 | contig 15589 bp, 19 predicted proteins | sample AntAcemetagen551_FD_179851 | JGI IMG/M metagenome (GOLD analysis project Ga0222661, IMG submission 179851) | Saline water microbial communities from Ace Lake, Antarctica - #551 | ecosystem: Environmental > Aquatic > Non-marine Saline and Alkaline > Saline | place: Antarctica: Ace Lake...
CCACAAAACGATAGATGGACTCAACCTAACAAGGGTGATTACAGTGGAATGATTTACTCGTCACGTAATATTGACCTTAACTTCAAAGAAGGCTCAGTAAGACCATCACATCACGTTTTAAATACAACAAAGATTGGAAGCGTTTTATCAGAAGATACAGTAGCTACCACGTTTGCAAAGTTCACTAGTACAGTGGGTGCAGTTTCTACAGACCGTATCTGGACACAGTTCGGGAGTAATATGTATCAAGCTGCCAGTGAAGATTCTGCTTTTATTGAAGATACTACATCCTCATCACCAGTAGACCTTGTTAAAGGAGAAACAGACATTAAGACCTTCGGGGCTAATATGTATGTTGCTACTAGAGGTAAAATCTACAAGAGAACCACAACAGCATGGAGTACTCTCACAACAAGTGTGGCTAGTAATAAGAAATTGTTAGAAGTCTACGCAGACAGACTCTTCTTTGTTAATGCTGCTCAAACTATCCGTTCAATGAACGTTGCGGAGACTATTGTAACTTCAGGAGCTAATACTCTTGACCTTGATGTAGAAGAGAACAAAGGATTAGAGATTTCATGCATGAGAGCAGTATCAAACGGTATTTGGATAGGAACTACCAGCAATAAAGGGGGTAGAGCTAAAATGTTCTTCTGGGATGGTGAAACAGCAGACACAGTAGAATTTGGTAAGAAGATTAACGCTTCAGGTGTTCTATCTATTGTAATTAAGGATGATAGGCCTTATATCTTTGATACTAAGGGGGTTTTATCTACATACAATGGTTCTTTCTTCCAAGAAGTTGCGAGAGTAGACATTGATAACAAACAACTAAAGAACTTCAATGAAGACGATACTAATAACAGGTTTGTTTGTCCTAACGGGATGATTGAGGTGGATGGTGAAATACTTATCAACTTCAATGCACGACCAGACGATAGTACAGACACATTACCAATAAAGACACCAAGTGGTATATTGGCGTATAACGAGGTTAATGGTCTATATCACAAACATGTACTAAGTGGGCAGACAGATAGCTCTACAGTGGCAGATGGAGGGCAATTAGAGCTTGTTATGGCAGGTGCACTGCTTCCATTAGAGGGAGATGTGACTTTAAGTGATAAAGACAAGCAATCTGACTTCCTTGCAGGATATTCATACAAGGATTTATCAGGTGATATTACATTCGCTACAGGTATTCACGATAAAAGAGGATTCAGAGAGACTTTACAGAAAGTTGGTCTTATTACTCTTCCAAAGATTCGTTCTAATGAAATACAGGAACAATGGCAGAAATTCGTTACATTTATTAAGCCATTTACTAATGCAACCGACAAGATTGTGGTAAAATATAGGGTACAGGAATACATACCAGTAGAAACTAGTATTACTTGGGTAAATAGTACGTCTTTTACATCAACAGATGCATCATGGGCAGCTATCAAAACAGGCTTTGACGCATGTGGTGGCTACGAAGTGGAAGGAATATGGGGAGATGGTTCAGGTTACTTATCTCATATCACTAACATTGAAGAGTCAGGTGGTACATATACCGTGACAATTGATGAAACAATAGACGGTGTAACCACTAGAACAGCTAAAGTACGAGTTGATAGGTGGTTCAAGGCAGGGGATTTCACAGATGCAGACAACATGTTGTCACATATGGAATTTCTAACTGACAAACCTAGTTCATGGATTCAGTACCGAGTCTACATGCTTGGTTCTGACATTGAGCTGGAAAGACTATTATCAATATCTAAGGTGAACAAAAATTCAACACAATAACATGGCAGATAAATCAACACTAACTAACGAGGACATACAGACACTATCAGGTCTTCAAGGTAAAAAACTTTCTACTAGAGCTATTAACGATGAAAGAGATGCTCTTAACAGGAGAGATGTTAAAGAAGGGGTTATTTCCGCTGAAGGTATTGAGAGTGGTACACGTTTTAATATTCCAGAAGCTCCTAGACCACAAGTACCTGATGCTATTATTGCTAATACAAGAATCCCTACAGAAGACCAGCGAACACAGCAACAAGACTCAGCTAATATCTCACAGGAAGCTAACACTCTACGAGAAACCATTAGTGGAAGACAAGACATTCTATCTGAACTAGGACTAGGAGACATTAAAGACTCATTTGAGAGTCTATTACAAAAGGGGCAGTTCACTCAAAGGGCAGAGGATCAAGCTGGTATCTCAGATAAAACAACAGCTCTTAACGATATTGATAATCAACTACGAGAAACAAACTTGAAGTTCACTAGAAACATTGAAGCTATACAAGACGCTTCAGGACTAACTAGAGGGCAAAAGAACGCTCGTCTTTCAGAGGTTAGTAGAAAACAAGCACGACAACTTGCAGACCTTTCTATTATTCAAGCAACACGTAGAGACAACCTAACAACAGCACAATCACTAGTAGATAGAAAAGTAGAGCTAGAATTTGAACCTATTGAGCAGAAACTACAGTTCCAACAGTTCTTATTCCAAGAAAACAAGGAATTATTCACTACAGCAGAACAACGACAGTTTGAAAGCAAAGTGCGTAAAGAACAAGTGCAGATTGATAAGGATAAAGTTAAGTTTGGAAATCTAGAGCAAATGAAAGCTAATTTCACAATGAACGCTGCGGAAGCAGGACAAGGAAATGCTTACTTACAATCTATTCAAGCTGCAGAATCACAAGATGATTTGTTTGGTATTAGTGGTATTCAGAATTATTCAGTGACATCAGAGCAAAAGTTAAATAAGCAATTACTTAACTTGAAAATTACTAGTGAACTTGAACAGGCACAAGCAGCAAAAGATGCAAAAGCGAGCGGTCTATTGTCTTCTTCACAGCTTAATTTAACTGACGACTTGCGTTCAGAGTACAACAATCTTGCAGAAGTTAAAGATGCCAAAGATTTAGAGTCTAACACCACTAGCTTATTACTAGCTCTTGAACAGGAGAATGGAGTTGGTGACATTAGTGCGATTAACACGTTTCAACGTCTTGTGGTTGACCCTGGAGTGGCTGTGCGAGAAGGAGATGTGGCTTTGCTGCAGTCAGCACAATCTTTTACTGACAAAGCATTTTTGAAAGCACAGGGGTTGCTTGTGGGGGATAAACTAACCGAAGGTGCAAGAACGCAGATGAAAGATTTGGCACTTAGTGTGTATGACGCCCGAATTGCTATTGTTGATGAAAGAACTTCAAACATTAAGAATAGAGCTGAAGCTGGAGGTATTGGTGGAGATGACTACGGTAAATATATTGGACAGAACTACGAGTCTTCTAGTGCCATTAAAGATAAGGTGTCAACCTTAGACCCTGCTGAGAATGTTCTTTCATCATATGATGATGTAATAGACACACCAGAGGTTTCACTCAACTTCTTCTCAAACTGGCTATCAACTAACAGCTTCGAATAAACAATTATATGGCACAATTAAAAGACATTTTACAATACGCAAAAGCAAACCCAAACGACCCCAGAAATGTGGAGTTATTCAAGCAACTTAAAAGTGGAGCTTTAGACCAACAAGGGGTAGATGAGGGTGTAGACCTTTCAGGTATTAGTAATAGCTTTCAAGCTGTAGCAGAAGACCAAGGATTTGTTAGTAATGCAATCAATAAACAAAAAGAACGCTTTGGCGATTTAAAAGATACTTATTTAAAAATAGGAGAATCTGCTTACAATACAGGTGAGAAAGTTGTCGATGCTTTTAATAAATCACAGTCAGGAGAAAGAAACCCTGTTTTAGCAGGACTTGATATAGGTGGTTCTATTGCCGCTGGTGTTGGTAACATAGCTGGAGAAGGACTATTAGGTTTAGGTAAAGCACTTATTTCACAGGAATCAGAAGACCAAGTAGCTTCTGGTGTGTCTGATGCTGTTACACCAATATTTGAAAGCCAACAAGCTCAAGATTTAATTAAATTCTATGAGGGAATGGATGAAAACACAAAACAAAACCTAAGGACAACAGGGAATTTAGGGATTGCTGTTTTTGATGTGCTTACTCTCGGTGGTGCAAATATTGGAGTTAAAGCTCTGAAAGAAGGAGCAGAAACTGGAATAGACGCCGCAAAACAGACTTTGAAAACTTTGATGGATAAAGCGGGGAATGGTGAAATAAAAAACCCACTAGGTGATGTTAAAAGGTTTGCACCACAAAGTTCAGAGATAATGAACAGGGTAGCAAGGCTAACCCCTTCTCAGGCTAACAAGTTTAAAGATATTGCTGGTAAAAGTCATGGACAATATTTAACTGACACAGGTAACTTTGGAACACCAGATGAAATCATAAAAAGAGAAGCTGTTAAATTCACACAGTCAATTAAAAGTGTTGACGATACACTCGCTAAAATAGAAGGACAGTTTAAAGATGGTTCAGTTACAGATGCTTTAAAAGAACTTGCAAAGAAAGAGAAACTTACTTCTTCAGATAATGTATTATCTCCAAACAAGAAACGAGTAGATGAGTTATTAGCAAAAAATGAGAGAGAAGGTCTTACTATGACAGAGATTAATGAGGTCAAAAGACTCTTTGAAAGAAATGTTAAATTAAGTTTCAATAAAATGTTAAGCCCAGACAGCGTAACTCTTGCAACAAACATTGATAATGCAATGAGAAAGTTTCAGTTTGATAAGGCTAGTGAATTTGGATTTAAAAACATTGGGGAAATGAACAAGCAGACACAGATTTCTAAAAATATTATTGATAGTCTTGGACAGCAACTTGTAGGAAAGACGGGGCTAAACAATCTAGGTATGGGTGATTTGATTCTGCTTTCAGGAGGAGACCCAACATCTGTAGGAGCATTTCTAACAAAGAAATTCTTTGGAGCTAAAAGCGTTCAATCGAAGATAGCTAAAATACTAGCTGACAATCCATCTCTTAAAGAAGTAACACCAGACTTCACAGAAACACCACTAAAAAGACTTGGTGCTGGAGAAAAAGGTTCTCCACAAGGTTCATTTACTAGTGAAACTATCAACCTGCCAGAAAATATAAAAAACCAAACTCTTGGATTAGATGAGGTTAAAGATACTGTATTTGGTAGGTCAGACTTGATGGAAGAATTAAGAGTTCAAGAAGCAACATTATTCGATAAACTTCGGAAAGGTTCAAAAATATCTAATTCCGAAGAAGAAACACTTAGGGGGTTACTGGGGGAACCACAGGCTTTTAATTAGGGAGCTATCCCCAAAATAGCAGATGACTTAGCCACAGAAGCTAAGAAGTTTAAGACTGCAAATGAGTTTGGTTATTTCCCAGAATCAACAAAATCCCAACTAAAAGAAATATGGGAGGAAGCTAACCTCTAGTAGAAATAGACCCAGATACATATTAGAGCAAATGCTATTAAGAAAATCATAATCTAATATTACACATAAACACTACCTAAAGTAAAATAACTTCTCCACAGTGGTATAATAAAAACATAAATGGCACCAACAGATAGACAAAAGAAAATAGCTAAACTAAAGGATTCTTCTGACTTACTTCTGTTCAAAGAGATTGAAAGAGTGGAGAGTAAAATACCTGATGTAGACGCTATTGTCGATAGGTTTGAGGCAAAGCTACCTACAGATGGAAAAGATGGCTTAGATGGCGATAATTACATCCTCACAGCACGTGACAGGGAGGTTATTGCTAGTTCTATCGTAGTTCCAGTAGTAGAAAAGGTTATTGAGAAAACAGAGGTAATAAAAGAGATTGTGAAGGAACAACCTATTGTTACTAATGAAATCACTAACGAGATAGTAGAGGTAGCTGTAACTGACACCCCGCAGGAGATTGTAGACAAATTAGAGGGTATTACGGTAAATAAAGAAAAGCTATCTTATAACTCACTTAAAGACACTCCTGACATGAATTCTTTCATAGCAGAGGCACGTAGAGGTGGAAGGATGGGAGGAGGTTCTTCAGATTGGGGTGACATAGGAGGAACATTGTCTGACCAAACTGATTTACAAACATCTTTAAATACCAAACAAGCTACATTAGTTTCAGGTACAAACATTAAAACAGTTAATGGTGATTCATTATTAGGTTCAGGAAACTTAACTATTGCAGGAGGAGCAGGGACTCTCGCTGGAGTATCTACTGCATCAGACGATACTGCTAAATCTTTATATACACTAACATCAGCAGTAGATGTTGAATTTGAGGATAGCTCTAATGGAACAATGTTATATCTTGATGAATCTTCAGGCAACGTCGGTATCGGCACAACCACTCCTTCATCAAAACTTGAAGTTGCAGGTGATATCGATAATACAGGAAAGATTAAAATAAACGGCACACAAGTAGCTTACTATCCGCAAGGAGACTTCACTGGTTCTATCTTTTATGGAAACGGGGGACAAAATCTTTCGTATGGTTCAGGAAGTGATGGAATGTTTAACACTGCAGTTGGTATAGATGCTTTGTTGTCTAATACCACAGGACACAGCAACTCAGCACAAGGAAGAGATTCACTCTTCTCCAACACCACAGGAAATCAAAACTCAGCTCAGGGATATCGCTCACTCTACTCCAACACCACAGGAACTAATAACTCAGCACAAGGAAGAGATTCACTCTTCTCCAACACCACAGGAACTAATAACTCAGCACAAGGACTTCGAGCTCTCTACCACAACACCACAGGACACAGCAACTCAGCTCAGGGATATCGCTCACTCTACTCCAACACCACAGGAACTAATAACTCAGCACAAGGAAGAGATTCACTCTTCTCCAACACCACAGGATACAGCAACTCAGCACAGGGAGTAAATTCACTCTACTCCAACACCACAGGAACTAATAACTCAGCACAGGGAATAAATTCACTCTACTCCAACACCACAGGAAACAGCAACTCAGCACAGGGAGTAAATTCACTCTACTCCAACACCACAGGATACAGCAACTCAGCTCAGGGAGTAAATTCACTCTACTCCAACACCACAGGATACAATAACTCAGCACAAGGACTTCGAGCTCTCTACCACAACACCACAGGAACTAATAACTCTGCACAAGGATATCAAGCTGGTAGTTATATCGCTAATGGCTCAACCCCAAACCAAACATCCTCAAATTCTCTCTACCTCGGAGCATATACAAAAGCACTGATAGATGGAGGAACTAACGAAATAGTAATTGGATATAGTGCAATAGGAGCAGGTTCAAACAGTGTTGTTTTGGGAAATGATTCTGTGACAAAGACGTTGTTGAAGGGGAATGTGGGGATTGGGACGACAGACCCCGACACTAAACTCCACGTAGCAGGAGCTATGACACAAGAACCACTATCCTCTGACCCCTCTGACCCAGATGCAGGCAATTCTGTGCAGTGGGTGAGTGACGGGACAGGAACAGGCGATGCAGGTGACGTTATGATGAAGATTAATGTCGGAGGTACAACTAAGATTATTACACTTATTGATTATTCAGTAGCATAAAATATATGACAAACGAACAAGCAATCCAAATTCTTACCAACGTGACCGAAAGTATCTCACTGAGCTACAAAGACCACGTAACGGTAAAGGAAGCAATAAAGGCACTGACGGTAGTAGAAGAAGTTATCACACCTAAAAAATAATTATGACAAAGACATTCACATTGAGTTCAGCAGAAGTAGACGTAGAGCAGAAGACTATTACTGTTTCAGAAACTAAAGAAGTTACAACTGAAAACAAAGTAAGCGTGTCTCAGCTTAAAAACGAACACACAAGTATCCTACAGCAAATTGAAACGCTAAAGGAAAAAGCTGATGGCGTAGTAGACCAACTAAAAGAAATTAACGACAACGCAGACATTGATATTACGGTATCAGAAATCCCTACCAAGCTAAAGAAATAAACTATGACAAAAGTATTATTAGACACAGATAAAGCAGCAGTAATCGGCGCAGTTAGCGGTGCAACTGTTACAGATGCGGGAACACCAGCCTCAGATGATAAGGTGCTGTACGGAGTAATAAAATAATATGAAATTCAACGTACACTACGGTAAAGGAATAGTATCGAAACTTATACGCCTTTTCTCACAGGGAGAGTTTAACCATACTTCTATAGAGATAGGAGGCAATGTATACGAAGCACGTGCACATCTTCCTTCATGGTTAGCTAGGTTCTTAAATAAGTTTCTAGCCTTTAAATGTTTCAAAGAGTACGGAGTTATCAAAACACCTGTACATTCATGGGACAACAGCACTGTAGTAGGCTCTAAGACGCTCAAAATTAGCTCAGAACAAGAGTTATTGGTAGAAGGGTGGCTAAACAAGCAAGTGGGTAAAAATTACGACACATTCGGTGTTTTGTCTTTTGTTTGGGCTATTACTAAAGAAGAAAAAGGTCGTTGGTTTTGCTCTGAGATATCATACGTTGCTCTTATGAAGGCACTCAGTGTAAAAAAATACAATCAAAGGAAGTCACCACACGACTTTTGGTACGACTTAGGTGTTATAATAGAAATACATGGCAGATGCACATAAAACTTATACGGATAGAGAAATTGATTCTTTCCATACTGAAATACGAAACGCACTAGAGCGTATTGAAAATCAGACTACAAAAACTAATGGTCGAGTTACACGTTTAGAGTTTTGGAAGTATACCCTTATAGGAATGGGAGCTGTGATACAGATGATTTTAATCCCAATTGCGTTTAAAGTACTTTTGTAGACGAACAGCGTAGATATTGTTACAATTATAGCAATGGCAGATGTTTTAAGGAGATACAGAAAAAAACAAGAGCAATGCTTGCATCCAAGCTTCACCTGTTCTTTATGCTCTCTGTACAAAGACAATATAAACTCTGAACAGAGTAAAAGAATACGAGAACTAGAAGCATCCAATTTTTCTTTACAAGCTAAGCTAGACCTATATGAAAATAATTAAATTCATTTACCAGCCAGTTACACCATTCCATATCAATCAAGGGTTCGGAGCAAATCAAATATGTATTAACAAGAAAGACAATTCAGATGTTATTAACTGTGATGGATTAAACCCACCAGTAGGCTATCGTTCAATCTATGGAGCAGGAGGACACAATGGATTAGACTTACGTGCTAAACGCTTCACACCTATCTACAGCTCTCAGGACGGTATTGTTACAGAGGTTGTTGATGAAGAACTACGAGGAATGGGACTTGGTATCACTACTACTAATCCTTTTTACTGTAAAGAAACAAATAGCATTGAACACTTTAAACTTCGTTACTGGCATAACTACACTCACAAGGTACGTCTAGGAGATAAGGTTAGTATTGGAGATTTAATTGCATGGGCTGACAATACAGGTTACTCAAGTGGTGATCATCTACACTTTGAATGTAAGCCTGTTTCTATCTCATACAAGAAAGATGGGACTATCAAGAAGACTACAAATATCTTACAAGACAATGGTTATTACGGAGGTGTAAATCCTATGGATTACATGGAGATGAAACCAGCAACTACATGGCAAGGTATCAAGTCATTCAAAGAACGACTAGCATGGATGCTAATCAACACTAAATAATATATAGTTTTTATGAAGAAACCCAAAAACAAGCTAAGACACATTGCCACACTGAATTATTCAAAGGTTTGATAGTAGATAGAAATAGATTGAAAGAGCTAACCATTGACCCTATAAAATTCTATGACGCTTTATAAATTCGCACTGATACTGTTTGCAATAATGCTAGTAAGTATCTATTTCAGTGAAAAGTTAGAGCCCATAAATGTGGGGAAAAGTCCATTGAACACTCAATCGTATATAGTAAAATAGAGTAAGATGGTCATTGATACAAATAGGTATGTAGATGATTGGGGGTGTAGAAAAATCCTATGGTAATGCAGAAGTGGTAAGTTTAAATACTTGTACACATTATGAATAAGGCTCTACCCACCTAAGAAGGTGCACGGCAAAGAATGGTTCGACTCCATTACTTCCAGCCACCTACATATCTATAAGTATAAATACTGTAATACAAAAATGTAACGTACATGTCGGTACGGTGATGTGTTATCAGAGGGGAGCTATTGAAATGAAGTGACTCACAAACCTTTTTCTAGAAAAGTAGTAGTGGGGCATTAAGCAACAGTCGTCTAATTAACGGAATTTGGATAGTATCTCTGTGACAGCACATCACATACATAATGAGAATAAACATATATACAGTAGAGGGGTGAGCGAAAGCTCTCTTACGGTCAATCCGTGTACACGGTAAGGAATCAAACTGTTACCCCCTCTATTGTGTATATGTTTGAGAAAGGTGAGTTTATGGGTGTGAGATTGTGTTTGAAAACCCGATACAGCAACACAATGTATTCGGGGATACATACTGCTTGATAAAGCTCTCACCCACAAGCTCATCTTAGGAACGAAAATAACAATAGCTTATTAAATATTTACTATTACTTATTGCTTTACTACCTTCACAGCTTGTCGCTTATGACATCTATGGAGTGTATGAAGCTGAAACTAAAACAATTGAATATCCGATTGAGATACAGAACCATGAAATAAAAATGTACGCCTATCAGGTAGTTACAGAGAAGTGGGGAGTTGAACAATGGAAGTATTACAACGATTTGATTAGTAGAGAGAGTGGTTGGAATACCAATGCACAGAATCCAACATCAACAGCTTTCGGACTCCACCAGTTCCTTAATGGGACATGGCAAGGAGGAGAGTGTATAAAAACAACAGATTACAAAGTACAGATTGACTGTGGTATCAAATATGTAGAAGATAGATACGAAACACCACATAAAGCAATTGTATTTCACAATGCAAACAACTGGTACTAGTGTAGTATGTAGAAGACTAACGTCTATTATAAAGTTAAGCATCACTTGAAAAGGTGGTGTTTTTCTTATACAATATAAACACCAGCACTTGCTGGGGAATAAGTAGCCACTTATTATTTGGAAACCACTTTCTTAACGGAGGTGGTTTTCATTTTACTCCGCCCAATTTAAAAACATTTGAATCCGTAGTCAGACGCTTTTACAAAATACACCTTTGGGTGTTTTTTTGTTTGTGTAAAAAACATCACGTCAAGATACACAACAATATGTTAAAGTTAGCCCATGAGTAAAACAACACATGAGATGCCTAAATACAGAAAGAACAAGAGGTCTAATTTTTTAGGTATATGCAACTGTATACAGTGCAGATATGGTAGAATGGGGAAGAAAGATTCTCAAATTACTAGGATTAAAAGGAAACTTAGACTTTGGAAAAGTAACAAGACTTTTAAAAGAGGAGCTTATACAGATTAAATAGTAAACCTATGGAATATACCCCCGAACAACTAAAAATTATTGAAAAGATGAAAGCAAGTAAAGAAATAATTATAGAAGACCCTGCTGATATTAATGTTTGCGATGGTTGCAGTTAGTAACAGTATTGAAAAAACCCCGAAGGGTTGTCAAAAATAATGAGTTATTCTTGCGCATTGTCCATGCTCTTTTGAATGTATAAAACCTTCAACTGCTTTTGGTGCTATGTATCCGTTGCGATGATGCCAACCATCACTTGCACCTGGGCTTCTTAAATACTCTACAGTCAATCCGATAAAGTCTTCCCCACTTCTCCACTTCAACACACGCTTGTGGTGTATGTGATGTTTATAAAAATAAGTAAACTTAGCTTTAGACCATAACTCACGTGCTTCATGTGCTATTAAACTTTCTGCATCTTTTTCTTTAGAGCCATCTCCATGGTCGAAACCAATTAGAGTGTTTCCGTATAAAAGATACTTTCTGTGAATAATGTCAACGCTGAATTTAATGTTATGTGATTTGTGAAACCACGAACTTAATGTATCAGCTAACATGAATCCAGACTGATAGTCATGGTTAGAAGGGCAGTAAACCACTTCTACATCTGCTACAGTTACAAGTTGCTCAATGACACGAATGTACATATCTTTAGCTTCTTTAAACGCAGACCACCACATTCCATCTGTATCTTGAGGAGTACCCGCTGTTGTCTTCCTGTGAGGACTGTCAATGTGCAACACATCGTTACCTATTACGAAGACAATTTTGTCTATTGGAAACCCTTGAGCTTTTTCAAGTATTCCATTAACTCCATCAATGCAACGCTGTTTAGCAATCTCAATGTTGTATTCTTCCCCTGTTTCTTTCATCATAGATAACTTACCTATGTGAATGTCAGCAGGGTCTATTACAAGCATGTGACCTTCCTTTATTTTCTTACGTTTAATGGTTGGATATTTTGGTGCATACTTCTTCATTTCTGCAACCATTTCATCACGCACATCTTCATAAGAAACTATACCTTCTTCATTGCGAATAAAGATACTAGCGTTATCAGTCTTTAACCAGCCATGCGACCAGTTATCTCCATCAAAGCCTTCTTGTAATAAGTCGGTTTTAAATGTTGAACTTCTGTTGATGCCATTGCTTCTACGCAGGCTGTATATTTGTGCCTTTGTTAGACCTAACTGCTGACCTATCTCCCTGTCAGTATGGGTTTGTGCTAAGTCTGCAACCTTTTGGATTACTTCATTAGAGTATTTAGATTTTTTTTTCATAATGTTCTTTCTTCTTCTATTTTACCACAATGCAATTTCGGGTATTTATAAAACTACTATAAGTATATCCCATTAGAGAAAACAAAACTTCATAACTTTGGGAAAACTTTTTTTAAAAAGGGTGTATAATAAATATAGAAAGGAAGAACAATGAAAACTTATGGTATTACAGACAGGCTAGATGAAGAAGAAGTTGAATGTAGAAAACACTGCAAAGACTACGAACTTGATGGAATAAAAGTTCTTGGTGCAAATCTTATTGATGAAAACCAAGTATATTTACAAATCAAAGAAGAAGACGGAAGCATAGTGTCAACTATGTTGGACTTAAAGAAACTTGGAATGATGGTTCATTCGCTACTCAAAGAATCCGAACAAATGAAAGGAATCAAATGAAAGGAAATGGATATGATAAAATACAGCCAGAATTATCGCTTGAAGATGAAGGACAGACGGAGATTGACTTCACTGACCCGATGCCAGAGCTTACAGCAAAGCTTAAAGCAATCTCTCCAAAAAGAGAAACACAAACTACCACCGAAGAGCGTGAGTGGAAACGTGTAGAAATTCAAGATGCTAATTCTGATTTTTTGAAAATTTGTCCTTAGGGACATGTGCCGACATAGTTGGTTTTCGCTACCACTAAAGGTAAAAGAGAAAGGAGGAATAATCCTACCTAAGAGGGCTTACACTCTATATGTTTGTAAGTATCCGATGTATGAAGAAATTCTTACAGCAAAAAAACCACCCAATAATGACATTAAAAACGTCTAGGGTGGTTTTACTTACTTTTTATTTAGCTTTGTAAGCCTGTTATTTATAATATTAACGCTTTTTCTCCTGTTGTTTTTAAAATCATTACATCTTCAACTCCATAACTCCCAAGTTCTGCATAAGTCATATTTGGGTTCTTTCTCATTTCTTTTTTAAGCATTTGTAATGCAATTTTTATTATAAGTTTTTTCATATAATTCATTTACTTAATAACCTCCTCTTAGCTTCTGCTACCACTAAAGGGTCTATTGGTAGACACATCAACATCATCTTTTCTTCTTCCGTTGCGTATGCCATCTCTTTACAGAGCTGTAATAGCCCTTCTACCTCTCTCTCACTGTATGCAAACTGTTGTTCTACTATTTGCATGATTTATTAATTCCACTTATTAACTTCTATCGTTGCCCTTTTGTCTATAATCTTTATAAGATGATTTATGGCAACAAAGATATTACCTTTAATGTTATAACCATGTGTACCATAATCTACTTTTATTTCGTATTGTTTCATATTACTGTCTATTCATAGTTAAACTTGTATGTACACTCTCGTAGATATTTAAAGCACGATTATTAGTATCTACTTCCTTTGTAAAGGAGTCTTTTTTACCATCATCGTATTCTACTGTGATTGTTATTGTTGGCATGTTATTTTTCTTTTAAAGCCTCTTCTAAATCTGTCATTGCATCTTTTCCAAGAGCCCATCTAAATTCAGTTAAAATTCTATCCTCTTGGTATTTAAGCAGTTCATCAAGTAGGCTTTGTATTCCCTCATTCGCCTTTTCAAAAATCTCTTCTTCTCTTTGATGTACTCCGTTCTCATAAAGTAAGTTACCTACATAATCCTTTATTTTCTCTCTTATCTCTTCCATATATATATAGCTCTGTGAGCCTTGTTATTAGCTTCTAACACCCTTAATCTCTGTCTGTGAGTAACTCAACCTTCTTACTATCCATACCCATCTCTATGGCTTTTTTCAAGTAACAAGGTGCTAGCTTGTTCCCTTTTGGTGTAACAGTGTAATGATTTACAAACACTTTACATATTTCATCACAGTATACTTTTGTGTTTTTTTTATTACCACAAACTACACATTTTATTTTAGGTAACTTACGGTTTTTTTCTTTTCTATTTTTTGCACTTCTCTTTAATGTGTTTATCTTTTTACAATCCCAGCAACACGTATTACTATTTAAACGTGGGTTTTGTCTCCATTGGGTTACTCCACAGTGTGTACAATTTGTTTTTATCATTACCCTACAATTCTAGCATATTAGTGTTATACTATACATGGAGTTATACACACCTCTCATTTGTATAACTCTATCTATTGGCTCTCATATTGTTATTTTCATAATCTCCTTCGACAAGCACTCGCCATGCTTGTTTTTATTTTGGGGATAAGTATTTGGCACTTGTAAGTAAAAAATGGTATGCTAATGTAATGCTACAACTAATATACAAAAACACATCTGCACAATGCACTTCTTTTTCGTTGGTTGTAGCAGACCCACAATACCCTTTACGTTAATTCGTGAGGGGTTTTTGTGTTACCTGAAGACAACAGTATATTCTACCGAAAGATGTAGCGACTGGGGGTTTTAATCCAAGTGGGGGTCGTAAAATTGTCCACTTTAAAAAGCGACGGAAGGGAAACGATTTCTCTCAATTTGCTTCTTAACTACATTACTTGCTAATGGGGGTTAGGGGGCTTTTACTCAAAAAAGGAAACAATATGAATTATTATAGTTATAGCTTTAAAAAGAGAAGTATAATAGGTAGTAGAATGGTTATGACAGAGGCAGAAAAGAAAGAAGTTAAGAGATGGAAAAAAGATAAGAAAACAAAAAAGCCAGTTTCCAAGAAACAAAAAAAACGAACATATCAAAATAAAGTTCCAAGAAACTACAGCCTTTATATTAAAAGTAAATACTGGACTAAAAGGAAAAATGACTATTGGCAATCTCATTCAAAGAAATGCTATCGCTGTGATGGTTCAGAACATATACAACTCCATCATATGAAATATGCAGTAGAGAAGTATGGCATTGAACCTGATGACTGGCTTATTCCAATGTGCCAGAATTGTCACTTTCTTTTTCATGATATTTATGGAAGTAAGAAAAATATGATTGACGATATGTTGAGGTTTGAAAACGAATATCCATACATACGGTAGGCGTAGTAGTACCTGAATGTTTACACCTGTGTATAACTTCCTTTTATAATTATAAGTAAGTAGTATAGTTAATACATT
>Ga0222661_1000464_pt1 | contig 15567 bp, 13 predicted proteins | sample AntAcemetagen551_FD_179851 | JGI IMG/M metagenome (GOLD analysis project Ga0222661, IMG submission 179851) | Saline water microbial communities from Ace Lake, Antarctica - #551 | ecosystem: Environmental > Aquatic > Non-marine Saline and Alkaline > Saline | place: Antarctica: Ace Lake...
AAATAATTTCTTTATTTTTTTTTGTAATACCTGAGTGCCACACAGCAGGCTTGAATCCAAAAAATTCTATAAATTTATTTTGAAATTGTCCTGTTAATCCAATTTCTGGCAGTAGAATTAACCCTTGAAAACCCTTGTTAATTATCTCTTTTAAAGCCTCAAAATAAACCATCGTTTTACCAGACCCCGTAGTGCCTTGTAAAACATGAACTCTAAATTTTTGATTTAATATATTCATTTTTTTTAATGAATCTTTTTGCTCTTTAGAAAGTTTTATTTCATTTTCTTTGATGTCAATTTTGAATGGCTCATAAGCTTCAATTGGTAACTTTTCTATGGCACCACTACTTAATAATAACAATTTTAATGCCATACCTTTAGGGGTCATATTATATTCAGAAAACCAATTTAAGAATTTAATTGTATTTTTCTTTAGTGATGGAACATCTAGTTTTCTTGCAACTTTTTTAATTACAAAATTTTTATTTTTTTTTATTTCAAACTCATCCCAAACTACCCCTGTAAGCTCAGATTTTCCAAATGGTACAACTACATAGTCTCCTACTTTAAGTTTTAAATCAGAGTCATAAGTAAATGCGTGGTTAAAAATATTTGGTATAAGAATCGGAACTTTCATATCTTTATAGTATGAAAATACTTTAAGAGTGTATTGTTCTTTTTTGAACCGCTCTACTTCTATTGATAAACATAACTTCTAAAGGCACTGTTTGCTTTTTACTTTCTGTACCAAGAATAGAGCCTAAATTATAAACTAATTCACTATTTAATTTCTAATTCCAATACATTTTAGAATCTATTTTAATTCTTTATCTTGGTCAATTTATAAATTGATTAATAAAATTATTATAGCGATAGTAATTATCACAGCGCTCACAATGATATAATTCAGTCTAATATTAAATTTTTTGAATACTATTTCAGTAATTTTTTCCCAGAATATTACAATTATGAGGACAATTATAGCTGGTAGAATATATTTTATCATTTCTAATTTTTTAAAATTATAGCAATGTAACTACATAAGAAAAAAATTGACAAACCTGCGAGATATTTTGTTTCCCTAGTTTTTCCAAATTTTTTATATTGGATTATACTTAATAATATAAATGTTATTGAGGTGATCAAAAAATATATTGGTTCAATAATTCCATCTAATCTAGCCATAATAAACTCTACTAAATCATAAATTAGGTATCTAGGTGCGGAATAGTCGCTAGTTAGAATTCAACGATCCTAAGTCTTTTTTCCCTAATCTATAATCCCTGCTAAATTTTTAGCAGCCTTTTTTTTGGATCCTGCAGTTAATCCTTTGACATAGGCTGTTGCTAATCTTTCTGGATTTTTAATATTTCTTTTTTTAAATTTTTTTAATAAATCTTTGTAGTTAGGTTTTCTAGGCATTACTTCAGAGCTTTTTTTGTAGTGGGTTTTTCTAAATCCTCTGTCATATCAGCAATCAGTGGTCGAAAGAAACTTGTAGTAATAATTATGAATGCAGAAATTATTAATAAGGCATCAAATCTAACTAGGTCTACGATAACTCTTGTAGTGCCTAAAACAACATGAACTAACATTGTTAAAAACATTGCACCTAGCCATAAATATATTACTGAAAATTTATATGGTTTAGCTACTAATCCACTACCTAACAAAGCACCTAGTATAAGAATAATAGGATCAGTTCCGATAGCCACTAAACCACCCAAGAATGAACCAATGAAGGCTATGTTAGCTACATAACCAACAGACAAAACTATAATATTTGCGACTATGATTAGGTAGGAGAAATATAATAAAGGTTTGTTCATTTATTTTCTTACACTCCAAGCTTGATAGGAATTTAGTGATTTATTACAAAGTTCCAATGATAAATTTCTCATTAGATGAACTGGAGTGCCACCCCCACCTTTCTTAGATTGCCCTTGATCAACAGTAAGACATAATTTTCTATTACTAATCAAGCGGATCTCATTTTTATTAGACCATTCAAAATTTTGAAGTTTGTTATGATCACATTTTTCTAGTTTTAAATTTGTTGATGCTTTAAGTGATGAGGCTTCCATACAAACGTTAAAAGATGGTAAGATAAATTGGTTCTTAGTTAGTTTAAGAGGATTAAAACCTTGATCTGGAGAGATTTCTCCTTGGTAAGAATAACAGGTGTGTGCTTGGAGTCCTTTATTAATTTGTGCTTTTAATTTATGACCTTTTATATCAATACAAAAACCTCTTGGGTCATCTAATTGATTTAGCAAATAAATTTCAACATTATCATCTGCCTGAGATGAAGTTATTAACAACAAACCCAGAACGATGATCCCTAAAAGTTTTTTCATTTTAAATCAATCAATCAACAGGCTTAAGTTTTGGATTGATATTTCTGTCCACTTTTTTAATTGATTTTCCTCTTCTAACTTCATCATAAAAAACAACTTGAGTTCGCATTTTGCGATTTTTGAGTTCTTTATACTTACTAATTAAATTACGATATATACCATGCTTAAAATATATTCCTTCTGGTTTAAAAAAAATTGGAGATTTTAATATTTCCACTTTTTTAATACCATCTACCCATGCATCTATTCTTTTATTTTTAAAATCTAAACAAAAAGAAATATCCGTCCAAACTTCTTTCATTTTTCTTAGTGGCTTTAATGTAGTATATACTGATTTATCAATAACGTCTGATGCTGAACCACTGAGTTCGTGCCAATTAAAAAACAAATATCCTTTATGTGCATCAATTTGAATCAAAGGTGGAAAAGAAGCTAGGCCACCTGATGCTGTACCAGTTGGACCACCGATTTGATGAACTTGGCCTAAAGTAGTGCTGGCTGGAGCTACATCAAAAAAATCTTTAGATAACATTAAACTAAATCCATAACATTGTTTTCCTTTTGGAGCCTGTCTTGGTTCTGTTGAAAACTCAACTCTTTCTCGATCAGTGTCACAATCACTCCAAAAATCATCCCTAAAGCAATCACCATCTCTAAGTTCAAATCGCTGAAAATATTTACCAGCACGTGCTTTTGTTTTATCTTTAATGTATTGAAAGTTGTAATCATTATGATCCATAAAGTTTTTATGAAACTTAAATCCACTCTTCTTGGTTTTTAAACCAAATTTTCCCTCTTCATCTTTAAATGTTCCAGACAAAGCCAATGTTGGGATTAACACCAAACCCAGAACGATGATCCCTAAAAATTTTTTCATTTAACCTTTAATTACTGAATGAACAATCTTCTTCCAATTATAGTTTCTGTACAATGAACTAACTACAATTATTCTTTTATTATCTAAATTGATTAAGATAATATGGGACTAAGAGTGTATTGCTCTTTTATCTACTGATAAAGCAGCTTCTTTTATGGCTTCTGAGAATGTTGGATGTGCATGACACGTTCTTGCAATATCTTCAGCACTTGCACCAAACTCCATTGCAACTCCAATTTCACCAATTAATTCACCTGCATGAGGTCCAATAATATGTGCTCCTAAAACTTTATCTGTTTTTTCATCAGCTAAAATTTTAACAAAACCTTCTGCTTCATCAATTGCTTTAGCTCTTGAGTTTGCCATAAACGAAAATTTACCAATTTTGTATTTTATATTTGCTTCTTTTAATTGCTCTTCAGTTTTTCCAACTGAGGCAACTTCTGGAGTTGTATAAACAACACCTGGAATAATATCATAATTTACATGCCCTGATTGTCCTGCTATATTTTCTGCAACTGCAATACCTTCATCTTCAGCTTTATGCGCTAACATTGGTCCATCTATTACATCACCAATTGCATAAACATTACTTACATTTGTTTGAAAGCTTTTATTTGTTATAATTCTTTTCTTTTCATCCAATTCAACACCAATTGCTTCTAAATTTAAGTTATTAGTATTCGGCTTTCTACCAACCGATATAAGAACAACATCACAATCAAAATTGATTTTTTTTCCATCTTTGTCAGACGTTGAAACACTAGCTCCATTGGTGTTTTTGGTAATTCCCTCTACTTTAGTTTGCATGTGGAAGTTAATTCCTTGTTTCTTTAAAATTTTCATAAATTCTGAGGATATTTCTCTATCCATTCCTGGTGTAATATGATCAAGAAATTCTACCACATGAACTTCAGCGCCTAATCTAGACCAAACAGATCCCATCTCTAATCCTATATAACCTCCACCAACTACAACCATTTTTTTTGGAACCGATTGCAGAGTTAATGCACCTGTTGAAGATACAATTATTTTTTCATCAAATTCCATTCCTGGCAGTGATACAGGAACAGATCCTGTACTAATTATGGTTTTTGCAGTTTCTATTATGGTTTCTTTTTTTTGATCATCTAATATTGAGATTTTATTTGCTGATTTAAAACTTCCTGTGCCTTTAAAATAAGTAACTTTATTTTTCTTAAATAAAAATTCTACACCTTTGGTTAATATTGTTACTGCTTTATCCTTATTTTTCATCATTTTTTCGAGATTAAGCTTTACCTCACCAACCTCTATCCCAAGTTTAGAAAAATTTTGCGCTTTATGATAATTCTCTGAAATATTTAATAAATTTTTAGAAGGTATGCACCCAACATTTAAACAAGTTCCACCTAATGATCCTCTAGATTCTATGCATGCAGTTTTAAGACCTAATTGTGCTAATCTTATCGCACACACATAGCCTCCTGGACCTCCACCTATTACAACTGCTTGAAATTTATCTGACATTTAAATATTTAAAAATAACCTTCTTGGATCTTCTAAGTTTTCTTTAACCATCTTTAAAAATGAAACTGACTCTTTTCCGTCAATAATTCTGTGGTCATAAGATAACGCAAGATACATAATGGGTCTAATTTTAATTTCTCCGTCAACCACCATTGGTCTTTCCACTATATTATGCATTCCTAATACACCAGATTGAGGTAAATTTAATATTGGAGTAGATAGCATTGAACCATAAACGCCCCCATTACTGATAGTAAAGGTACCACCCTGAAGATCTTCTATAGCTATCTTTCCATCTCTTGCTTTTTCAGAAATTGTCTTAATATTTTTTTCAATATCAGCAAATGATAGTTGATCTGCATCTCTTAATACTGGAACAACTAATCCTTTTTCAGTTCCTACTGCAAAACTTATATTATAATAATTTTTATAAATAATTTCATCTCCATCAATTTCAGCATTAACCGATGGAAACGTTTTTAAAGCAGCAACACAAGCTTTTACAAAAAAGGACATAAACCCTAATTTAATATTATACCTACTTTGAAAATCTTCTTGATTTTCTTTTCTTATTTCCATTATGCTAGTCATGTCAACTTCATTGAATGTTGTTAGTAGTGCAGCATTTTCTTGTGCTTGTTTTAATCTTTTTGCGATTGTTTGTCTAAGTCTAGACATTTTAATTCTCTCTTCTTGGCCATATTTAATTTTTCTTTCTGATGGTTGGGGATTTTCTCCCATCATGCTAATTAAGTCACCTTTAAGAATTCTACCTTCTTTGCCAGAACCTCTAACTTTCTCTAAATCAATTTTATTCTCAACAACAATTTTTCTTACAGATGGCGAAAGTATTTCATTATTTTTATTTGAATAATCAGTTTTGTCTTTTTTAACTTCATTGGTTAATATTAACGGCTCTTCCTCTTCAGGTTCTTCGAAAACTCTAGGTGTTTCTTTTTTAATTTCTAAATTGACAACATTGTTTTCTGTTTTTTTAGGTTCAATTTTTGTAATTACTTTTTTTTCAGATGACTGAATTCCATTTTGACTTATCGTACCAAGTAGAGCTCCAACTTCTACAGTTACACCATCCTTAGAATTTATTTCAGATAAAACTCCATCTATTGGAGATGGAACTTCTAAATTAACCTTGTCAGTTTCTAATTCTACAATCGCCTCATCTGCCTCAACAGTGTCACCTTCTTTTTTAAGCCACTTAGCAACTGTAGCTTCAGTTATACTTTCTCCCAAAACTGGTACTAAAATTTTTTCATTCATTTTTATTCAAAAACCTTGTTAATAATTTCTTGCTGTTGTGAAATGTGTCTTTTTGCATATCCTGTTGCAGGGGATGCGTCCGGACTTCTTCCTATATAAGAAATTTCTCTATTATTAGCGTTAATAGTTTCTAATGTCCATTGTATATAGTCCCTTACAGAAAACCATGCCCCCATATTTTTAGGCTCTTCCTGGCACCAATAAAATTTAGCATTTTCTGCATACTTTTTGATTTCTTTAACTAAACTTTTAACTGGGAAGGGGTAAAGTTGTTCAACTCTGTACAATACTACATCGTCTTTCTTTAATTTTTCTCTAGCATCCAATAGATCAAAGTAGACTTTTCCTGAACATAAAATCACTTTTTTAATTTTTGAACTTTCTTTTAATTTTATAAATCCATTTTTTTCATCTACTGCATGATCCCATAAAATTCTGTGAAAAAATGTATCTTTATCAAAGTCTTCTATATTTGAAACACAATGTTTATTTCTTAATAAAGATTTTGGAGTCATTACTATTAGTGGCTTTCTAAATTCTCTATGCATTTGACGTCTTAAAGCATGAAAGTAGTTTGCTGGTGTCGTGCAATTTACTACCTGCATATTATCATTAGCACATAATTGTAAAAACCTTTCTAGTCTTGCTGAAGAGTGTTCTGGTCCTTGACCTTCATATCCGTGAGGTAAAAGCATTACTAATCCTGATGCTCTTGTCCATTTTCTCTCTCCTGATGCAATAAATTGATCAATAACAACCTGAGCTCCATTTGCAAAATCGCCAAATTGTGCTTCCCACATTGTTAGAGTGTTTGGCTGCACTAAACTATAACCATATTCAAAACCTAAAACTGCTAATTCTGATAAAAAACTATCTACTATTTCATATCGTTTTTGATTTTTTGAAATATTATTTAATGGAACATATCTAGAGTTATCCTCTTGATTTCTTAGAACCGAATGTCTTTGACTAAACGTCCCTCTTCCTGAATCTTGACCAACTAATCTTACTGGGTAACCTTCTTCCAATAATGAACCAAATGCCAGAGCTTCAGCCGTTGACCAATCTATACTTTTTCCATTTGATACTGATGCTCTTCTAGAATCTAAAATTTTAGTTACAGTTTTGTGTAAATTTAATTCCTCTGGTATCAAATTAATCTTTTCTGAAATTTCTAAAAGTTTTTTCTGGTCAAAACCACTTATACCTCTTTTATCTTTTCCTTTTTCTGGTTTGTATCTTGACCAACTTCCTTCATACCATTCAATTTTCGGCCTATAATCTTTTGCATTTTTGTATTGATCATCTAGTAAGTTTTTAAAGTCAGTTTTAAACTTTTTAAGTTCATCTTCCGAAAGTGTACTTTCATTTATTAATTTGCGTCCATATACCTCTACTGGTGTTGGGTGAGATCTAATTTTTTTATACATTAATGGCTGAGTAAAAGAAGGTTCATCTCCTTCATTATGGCCAAACCTTCTGTAGCAAATTAAATCAACCACAACATCTCTATTAAATTTTAGTCGAAATTCTGTTACAATTCTTGTCGCATAAACAACTGCTTCTGGATCATCTCCGTTTACATGAAGTATTGGGGCATCTACCATTTTTGCAACATCTGATGGATATGGTGATGATCTTGCAAACCTTGGGCTTGTTGTAAAACCTATTTGATTATTAACAATAAAATGAATTGTTCCACCTGTATTATGACCTGGTAAACCTGACATAGCAAAGCATTCTGCAACAACACCTTGGCCAGCAAATGCTGCATCACCATGTATTAAAATGGGTAAGACTTTATTTCTATCTTTGTCTTGGTGAAAGAATTGCTTTCCTCTAGTTTGTCCTAATACAACGGGATTAACTGCCTCTAAGTGTGAAGGGTTATCTGTAAGACCGACATGTATTGAGTTTCCATCAAATTTTCTATCCGATGATGCTCCTAAATGATATTTTACATCTCCCGCACCCTCTTCTCCTGTTGTTTGAACGTCTCCTGCAAATTCATTAAATATTCTTTTGTAAGATTTTTGTAAAACATTTGCTAGCACATTAAGTCTACCTCTGTGAGACATTCCAATTTTAACTTCTTTGGCTCCAGATTGACCAGCAATTTTAATAACTTGCTCCAGAGCAGGAATTAAGCTTTCTCCTCCATCTAATCCAAATCTTTTTGTACCAACATATTTTTTGTGTAAAAATTTTTCAAACCCCTCAGCTTGAATAAGTTTATTTAAAATAGCTTCTTTACCATTTTTTGTAAATTGAATAGAATTTTCATCATGTTCGACTCGATCTCTAAGCCATTTTCTTTCAGTTGGGTTTGATATATGCATATACTCATAACCAATTGGCCCACAATAAGTTTTATTTAAAAAACTTAATATTTCCTTTACGGTTGAGTGTTCTTTATTGGTAACACCGTCTAAATAAATTTTTTCATTATAATCTTCTTTTTTAAAACCGTAATAATCAGGATGTAATTCATCTAGATATTCAGTTTTCATCATTCCTAGAGGATCAAGTTTTGCTAATAGATGCCCCCTTTGCCTGTAGGCTCTAATTAATGCAACAGCCCTGATTGAGTTAAGGTTACTTTTGATTAAATCTTTTGATTCAATTGTTATATTGTCACTTCCTTTAGAGGGTTTTTTTTCATCCTCTTCAATTTTTTTCTGAATTTGATCAATATCAATTTTTTTTTTTAAACTCCATGATGGACCATTAATTTCTTTGGCAATCGTGCTTATATCTTCATCTATAGCCTCAAAATAATGCTGCCAACTTTCAGGAAGATCAGAATCTTTATTGATAAATTTTAGATACATTTGCTCTATAAATGCACTATTAGATTTACTAAGAAATGAAGTTTTTTCGAATTCGAGATTTTTTGATGATGACATCTATTTTATTGATATAATATCAGAAAAATATTTTTCAATTAGATAATTTATTAAATAGTGTTTTACCTAATTCAGATGGCGATTTAGCTATAGTAATCCCACATTCTTCCATCTTTTTAATCTTATCTTCTGCACCACCTTTTCCACCTGATATAATAGCTCCAGCATGACCCATTCTTCTTCCGGGGGGAGCTGTTATTCCAGCTACAAAACCAACTATTGGTTTCTGTATTTTGTGATTTTTTATAAATTCTGCTGCCTCTTCTTCTGCAGAACCACCAATTTCTCCTATCATAAGAATAGACTCTGTCTCTTCATCATTTAAAAATAAATCTAAACAGTCAATAAAGTTTGTTCCATTTACTGGATCTCCACCAATTCCTATGCAAGTAGATTGTCCCAGTCCATTTTCAGTTGTTTGTGCAACTGCTTCATACGTTAAAGTTCCCGATCTCGAAACAATTCCAACAGAACCTTTTTTGTGAATGTTGCCTGGCATAATCCCAATTTTACATTCATCGGGCGTAATTATTCCTGGACAGTTTGGTCCAATTAGTCTGCTATTTGAATTATTTAGTTTTTGTTTAACACGAAGCATATCTTGAATTGGTATGCCTTCGGTAATGCATACTATAAGTTCAACTGAAGCATCAATCGCTTCAATTATTGCAGCAGCTGCAAATTTTGCTGGAACATAAATCATTGTTGCGTCAGCACCAACTTCTTGTTTAGCTTCTTCTACAGTATTAAAAACTGGACGATCAAGATGTTTTTGACCTCCTTTTTTTGGGGTAACTCCTCCAACTAACTTTGTACCATATTCTATTGCTTGTTCAGAATGAAATGTACCATGTGTTCCAGTAAATCCTTGGCATATAACTTTTGTATTTTTGTTAATTAAAACAGACATATTATTTTATAGCCTCTACTATTTTTTGTGCAGCATCATCTAAGTTTTCTGCTGAAATTAATTTTAATCCTGAATTATCTAAAATCTCTTTTCCTTCTTTAAAGTTAGTTCCAGCAAGTCTAACCACTAATGGAACACTTATGTTTATTTCTTTTGCAGCGTCTACAACTCCTTGTGCAAGAACATCGCATCTCATTATGCCACCAAAAATATTTATCAGAATGCCTTTAACATTGTTATCTGAAAGAATTATTTTAAGGGCTGCAGAGACTTTTTCTTTTGATGCTCCACCGCCAACGTCTAAAAAATTTGCAGGTTCTTTTCCATATAATTTAATTATATCCATAGTGGCCATTGCCAGCCCTGCTCCATTAACCATACAACCAATACTTCCATCAAGTTTTATATAAGCAAGATCGTGTTTACTCGCTTCGATTTCTGCAGGGTCCTCTTCATTTAAATCTCTCAATTCAATAATTTCAGGGTGCTTAAATAAGGCATTTGAGTCAAAATTAACTTTTGCATCTAAACAAATTATTTTTTTTTCTTTAGTTAAAATTAGGGGGTTAACCTCAACCATATTAGCATCAGTACCAATGAACATGTTGTACACCGATTTAATTAGCAGTATTGCTTGTTTTTTTACATCATCAGTTAAATTGTAGATTTCAATTATTTTTTCACAATCTACGTCTGAGATTTCATCAGTAATATCAATTTTTGTTGTTATAATTTTTTCAGGTGTATTGTTTGCTACTTCTTCAATATCCATTCCACCTTGATCACTTGATATAAATGCAATTTTTGAGCTAGCTCTATCTACCAAGCAAGATAAATAAAATTCTTTATCTATGTTTGACGACTCTTCAACATATAATCTTTTGACCTCTCTGCCTTCGGGGCTAGTTTGATGTGTTACAAGAGTTTTGCCTAATAGTTCTTTAGCTGCATTAGTTAACTCCTCTAGGGTATTTAAAATTTTTACACCACCTGCTTTACCTCTTCCGCCAGCATGAATTTGTGCTTTTAATACAAACTTTTCTGTTTTTAATAATTTTACTTTTTCAAGCAATTCATCAACGGTAAAAGCAAAAACACCTTCTGGTACAACTGCACCATATTTTTTCAAAATTTTTTTTGCTTGGTGTTCGTGAATATTCATTCTTATTTAGATAAATCTGGATCTATTTTTGATGCAGCTTCCCATAATGCTTTAACAGCATCTATTGAATGCATAAATTCTTTTTTTTCTTTTTCATCTAAGTCTATTTGTTCTATTTTCTCAACACCGTCTTTTCCAATTATTACCGGTACACCAGCATAAACATTATTAACTCCATACTCTCCATTTAAGTGGACCGCACATGGAAGTAATTTTTTTTCATCTTTTAAATATGCTTCTGCCATCTGCACTCCTGAAGCGGCGGGTGCATAAAATGCTGAGCCTTTTTCTAAATATTTAACAATCTCAGCACCACCATCTCTAGTTCTTTGATTAATTTCTTCCAATTTCTCTGTTGATATTTTTCCTTCTTTTACCAAATCTAATAACAGTTTTCCTGAAACTTTTGTAAATCTTGGTAGTGGAACCATTGTATCTCCGTGCCCACCCATTACCGTTGCTTCAATTTCTTTTACGGGAACATTTAATTCTAATGATAAAAATAATTTAAATCTTGAGCTATCTAAAATTCCTGCCATTCCAACAACTTTATTAGCTGGTAAGCCTGAAAACTTTTGAAAAGCCATCACCATGACATCTAGTGGGTTTGTAATGCAAATAACAAATGCATTAGGTGCATTTTTTTTAATACCTTCTGCTACCTGTTTAATAATTTTTAAATTAATACCTAGTAGGTCATCTCTGCTCATGCCTGGTTTTCTTGGCACACCAGCAGTTATTATTATTACGTCAGAATCTTTTATATCTTCATAATTGTCTGTTCCTGAAAACTTTACATTAAAACCATCAACAGAAGAAGATTGAGCAATATCTAAAGCCTTACCTTTGGCTATGCCGCTTGCAACATCAAAAAGTACCACTTCATTAGCTACTTCTTTAGTTCCAATTAAGTGAGCTAAAGTACCCCCAATTTGACCCGCACCTATTAAAGATATTTTTTTCATTTTTTCTCCTTATTTCATTGTTGGCATTACAAATTCTGCATTAGATCTTATTCCAGAAGGCCATCTTGATGTTACTGTCTTAAGTTTTGTATAAAATTTAATTCCTTCAGCTCCGTGCATTGCACTGTCTCCAAATAGTGATCTTTTCCATCCACCAAAACTATGGAATGCCATTGGTACAGGTATTGGAACATTAATTCCAACCATACCAACTTGGATTTTGCTAGCAAAAGTTCGGCCAGTGTCACCGTCTCTTGTATAAATACTTACCCCATTACCATATTCATGATCATTAATTAGTTTCGTTGCTTCTTCAAAAGTTTTAACTCTTATGACTGACAAAACTGGCCCAAATATTTCTTCTTTGTAAATTCTCATATCTTTTTTAACGTGATCAAATAAACAGCCTCCTATAAAGAAACCATTTTCATACCCTTGAAGCTTTATGTTTCTTCCATCGACAACTAATTTGGCACCCTCTTCAACACCTAGGTCAACATAACCTTTTACTTTTTCTAAGTGTTCTTTGGTAACTAATGGACCCATCTCAGATGTTTTGTCCATACCGGGTCCTACTTTTAATGCTTCAGCTTTTTTTGATAAACGTGCAACTAGTTCATCACCTATATCTCCTACAGCTACTGCTACTGATTGAGCCATACATCTTTCTCCTGCTGAACCATATGCTGCACCCATTAATCCGTTTACTGCACCATCAAGGTCACAATCAGGCATTACAACTAAATGATTTTTTGCACCTCCTAAGGCTTGAACTCTTTTTTCATTTTTTGCTGAATTTTCATAAATATACTTTGCAATTGGTGTTGAGCCTACAAAGCTTACAGCTTTAACATTTTTATTTGTTAAAATTGCATCAACTGACTCTTTATCTCCATTAACAACATTGAAAACACCCTCTGGCAGTCCAGCTTCTGTTAGAAGCTCAGCTAATCTTAGAGGACAAGATGGATCTTTTTCTGACGGTTTTAAAATAAATGTATTTCCGCAAGCTATAGCAATAGGAAACATCCACATAGGTACCATTGCTGGAAAATTAAAAGGTGTAATACCAGCAACAACTCCAAGTGGTTGACGCATAGACCAGCTATCCACATTTGTTCCTACGTTTTCTGAAAATTCTCCTTTAAGTAAATGTGGAATTCCACACGCAAACTCAACAACTTCTAGTCCTCTCGTTAAAGAACCTTTGGCATCTTCATAAACTTTGCCATGTTCTGAAACTATTAATTTTGTAAGCTCGTCAGCATTTTTTTCTATTAACTCTTTAAACTTAAACATTACTCTTGCTCTTTGAAGTGATGGTTTTAATGACCAAGTTTCAAAAGCCTTTTGTGCCACTTCTACAGCTTGATCGAGATCAGCTTTACTAGCTAATCTTACTTCAGACTCTTGTTCGCCTGTTGCAGGATTAAAAATTTTGCTTTTTCTATCAGAGGAGCCTGAAATTAGCTTTCCACCAACGAAATGTTCTAATAAATTCATGAATGTTGCTATTTAAAGGGGTAATTAGCTTGTTGCAAGCATTTTTTTTAATTCAGCTATAGCTTTTGCTGGATTTAATCCCTTCGGACAAGCATTGGTACAATTCATAATAGTGTGACATCTATATAGCTTAAGTTCATCAGCTACTTTTTTTAATCTCTCTTTTCTTTCGTCATCTCTACTATCTACTATCCACCTATAAGCTTGAAGCAAAACTGCAGGACCTAAAAATTTATCCTCATTCCACCAATAGCTTGGACAAGAAGTGGAACAACATGCACACATGATACATTCATATGCACCATCTAATTTTTTTCTATCTTTTTGAGATTGAATAATTTCTGTAGTTTCAACTTTTGTATTTGTTTTCAACCAAGGCTCAATTGACTCGTATTGTTTATACAATCCACTTAAGTCCCCAATTAAATCTTTTTTAACTTTTAGATGAGGTAGTGGATAAATATTTATATCTCCTTCAATTTCTGAGTGAGGTTTTGTACATGCTAAACCATTTTTACCATCCATATTCATTGCACAAGATCCACAAACACCATGTGCACAAGATCTCCGATAAGCTAGTGATGGGTCAATTTCGTTTTTAATCTTATTCAAAATATCTAATACTTTTGAAGGACAGTTATCCATATCAACTTCATAAGTGTCCTCTCTTGGGTTTTCTTCGTTTGAAGGATCCCATCTATAAACATTTACTTTTCTAATATTTTTTGATCCAGTTTTATCTTGGTAATAGTTACCTTTTTGTACTTCTGAATTTTTAGGTAAATTTATTTGAACCACTAGTAAACCCTTTCTTGTGGCGGAAAATATTGAACTTCATTTGTTAAAGTTGTTTTAGTAACTGGTCTATAACCAATTTTTGAATCTTTTCCATTGCACCAAGCAATAGTGTGTTGCATAAATTTTTCATCATCTCTTTTTGGGAAATCTTCTCTAGCATGTGCTCCCCTGCTTTCTTGTCTATGATAAGCAGAATCTACAGTAGCAATTGCCTGTCTTATTAAATTATCAAACTCGAGCGTTTCTACTAAATCAGTATTAAAAACAAGAGACTTATCTTTTACAGAAATTGAGTCCATTCCATCATATGCTTTTCTAATTTGATCAACACCTTCTTTAAGTGTTTTTTCTGTTCTAAAAACAGCACACTTTGATTGCATAGTTTTTTGCATTGAAAGTCTAAGCTCTGCGGTACTATTTTCACCGTTAGAGTTTCTTAATTTATCAAATCTTTCTAAGCACTTTTTGGTTTCAGTCTCTCCTATATCTTCATGTGGAGTTCCTGGTTTTACAAGTTCTGCGGCTCTTCTAGCTGCGGCTCTTCCAAATACAACTAGGTCAATTAAAGAATTAGACCCCAATCTATTCGCTCCATGAACAGAAACGCAAGCAGCTTCTCCAATCGCCATTAATCCTGGTACTGTTTTATTTGAATCAGTTCCTGTTAATACTTCAGCTTTATAATTCGTTGGAATACCTCCCATATTATAATGAACAGTGGGAACTACTGGTATTGGCTCTTTAGTAACATCGACATTTGCAAACAATCTTGCTGCTTCTGTAATTCCTGGAAGTCTACTTTCAATAATACTTTTATCTAAATGACTTAAATGTAAGTGGACATGGTCTTTTTCTTTACCAACTCCTCTGCCTTCATTAATCTCAATTGACATTGATCTACTTACTACATCTCTAGATGCTAAATCTTTAGCATTTGGAGCATACCGTTCCATAAATCTTTCACCTTTTGAATTAACTAAATAACCACCTTCTCCTCTAACACCTTCAGAAATTAAAGTTCCATGTCCATAAATTCCTGTTGGATGAAATTGTACAAATTCCATATCTTGTAATGGCAAGCCTGCTCTTAAAACCATTGCATTTCCATCTCCAGTACAAGTGTGTGCAGAAGTTGCAGAATAATAAGCTTTTCCATAACCACCTGTTGCAATTATTGTGCTGTGCGCTCTAAATCTATGAATGGTTCCATCATTTAAATTCCAAGCAATAAGACCTTTGCATTCACCATCTTTCATTAATAAATCTAGAGCGAAGTATTCAATAAAAAATTCAGTGTTATGT
>Ga0222661_1000465_pt1 | contig 15546 bp, 25 predicted proteins | sample AntAcemetagen551_FD_179851 | JGI IMG/M metagenome (GOLD analysis project Ga0222661, IMG submission 179851) | Saline water microbial communities from Ace Lake, Antarctica - #551 | ecosystem: Environmental > Aquatic > Non-marine Saline and Alkaline > Saline | place: Antarctica: Ace Lake...
ATTGGCGCGCGGCTGTCGAAAAAAGCCCCTGCACTGTAGCCCCTCTGTGAGGCCTCTGTAGACCCCCCTTTTGACCCCCTTTGACCCCCCTTTTGGGGGACAAGATACGCCCCTGCCCTGCCCCTGCCTACCATCTGCTGTTCTTCCAGGCTGCTCTCACTGCTGTCTTATCAGACTTGCGCCCGTTGCATACCCGGCATAAAGATTGGAGGTTTGCGATGTCATGGTTAGGGTCACCTGTCACCGAGGGTGGGCGTATGTGATCTATAGTCCAGTCCCCCCCCGTTAGTTCTGCACCGCAGATAACACACTCAGGGTCTAAGACTGTCTTCGCATAGGCGCGCGCTTTGTTCCACTCTTTCGAGTTGTGCCAATCCGCCATGTTCTTTCCTTAGTCCAGCATCTCTTACATGGTACTACTTCATTCCCTCGAGTTGTGTGAGGGGTATCGCAAATAGGGCATTTCATGAGTCTCTAAGCCCGTGATAAACAACGACTGTCAAGTAGCTGAATGTAGCTCCGAGCAGAATCATAGTTAGCCAGGGAACATAGGTTGTTATGAGTGTTGCAAGTAGGTTTACCCCTACTAGGAAAAATGCGAGTATGACCATGCCTGCTGCTGTTTTCATAAGCGTTTGCGCTTTCTGTGTGAGCGTTGTCTTATACATAGGTTAGTTGTCTTTCTTATAGTTCGCTGAATGTAATTAGTGCGCCTTGATCGGCCTCACTGCCTGCCCACACCTTATTAGCTAAGATTTGGCAGATTTGCGAATCGTCTGAGAGAAGTCCGGCTTTGTCTGCTGAATCGCCTACCGCCCTTATGAGCTTATCGAGATCTGGCTTTTGGGAAGGGTAATCTTTTGTGTTGCTCTTAGCTCGAGGCATAAAGAAAATCACCTCTAGACAAACTGCACCAGTAAGTGGCTGACATGAACTGTTTGCTGACTCAAGTATTTCAGTGAGTGTCTTGCGCCATGCCGGGAGCTTTTTATTGCTCTCAACTATGACCGCGCGCTTGCCAATTACAAACGCATTCTTTGAACCCTGTGGCTGAGGTATTCCCGGTACAAAGACCTGAATCATCTTAGAGTCTGTCTATCAGCACTATAACCAAGAAGAAGAATCAAACGCTTAGAGTCCCTACTCCTACGCCTGCCAAGAATACGATGCTGGTTAGTGGTTGCCTATTTTTTCTAGTAATGATCTCTGACCTTTTTTCTTTAGTCATCGAGTGCCTCATTAATCAGCGTTATAAGCTCCGCTTCGCTAATTTTGTGAGTCCTGTTTGATGCTCCGTCAAATAGTCGGAAGTAGTCGTAAACAGCTTTGTAAATTGCTTCTGCTTGCGTTTTTTCAGTCTGCATCTTGACCGTCTAGGATTGCGTCTTCTATTTCCTTAGCAAGGAATGGATACTTGAGTGTTTCTAGAATGTCGCGAGTCTCTGCCAAGTCCTGTATCAACTTGATAATGCGCTTGCGCTCTAGCTGCACTCCGGCTTCGTAGCCTTTCGTAAAATAGAGTTTGTTAGCGATTTCTGTCATGTCTGGAATCACTGAAATACCTTTTTCGTAGTCAGAAGTTGGTATGCCCTTTTCGTAGTCAGACATCAGAACGGCGCATTCTCGAAGCCTGAAACTTGCGCCATAGTAGCGCCCTGCTGTGTCTTGCTTCGCGCCTGAACTAGCTGTGCCGTTTGCAAGTGATGTTCAACTACGGTCTTTTCAACGTCTGAGTCTTTAGGCGTGTATTTTCCTATCTTCGTCGATAGCTCTCCGGTTAGCTCTATCCAGTCACCTTCTTGAAGATGCTCTGCTTGCGAGAAGTCGAACCAACAAGTCCAAAGTCTTGAGAAGGGCTTAGTGTATCCTGGAACGTCGTAGTTCTCCCAAACTGAGATCCTTCTTCCTTCCCAGCCAATTAGGTTTACGTCTCCTGTGATTGTGATTTTTGGCATTTGATTCTCTTTTCTGTGATGAGTAATTTCTTGCTATATATAAACATAATGCTTATGTATAGTTATTAAGTTAAATGTCTATATATAGAACCTTTAATAATGCTTATATATATATCTATATATAGAAGATGTATCTTATTTTAATTTTTCTAATCTGTCGATGCAGATTTCTATCGTTTCAGCGAGATCTGTATCTGTCAAAAGTATCTTTTTCCTGAAATCCCAAAGCTCAAAAGTAAGTTGCTTTCTCATGTCTTCGCGACCATGACCATAGCCGCGTTTGTAACCCGTTAGCCAAGTCCGCTCTGTGAACTCTTTCCAGTCTGTTTCCTGCTGCATGATTCTCCTGTCTGTCAGATAGAATTACTACCGGGGGCATAGCTATCTGTGGGCTATGTCCCCTTCGCTTTTACTTTGTATCTACTGCCTTTGCCATCTCTGTAATCTGCTCTAGGAATCGCTTAGGCATTCCATGTAGCTTGGCATCGCTGTAAAGCTCTCTAAGCCCCTCAACATCACTACTTAGGGCTAGGACACTTGCGCGACCCTCAAACCCCTTTAGAGACACTGCCAAAGCCTCCTGTGAGGCTGCCTGCATTTCCTCCGCGCTAGGTCTAACGCTGTGACCGTCTTTTTTGCTAGAGAACCCGAGCGTTGATAAAGCCCTGCCGATTGCGCTAGTGCTGCAATTCTCGATAAAGCTAGTTTTGTTTATTGGGCTTGAGTTTCTAGTTTCCTGAGCAAAGTCGATAGCTGCTGCCCTCATGTCTTCCCGGTCTGTGTAGACACTTGCCATAATCACTATCTCGGTCTCGTTGATTAGCTTTATCTCGGTGTGTATTCTGCCGTTTGGGTGCTTCTCCCAGAACTTAGCTATTCGATCCGCTACTGGCTCGTAGTTATCCATGAATCCCATTTTTACCCTCCTGTGATTTTGAGATAAGGCGCGCCGCCAGATCTGCTTTGTAACATTACAACGTTCTCGCCGTCTACATAACCGTATTTAGCGCCCTTCATGCTGCTTTGAATAACCGATTTCCTAAGTGTTGCCTGCTGCTTCCAGAACTTTTCTTGCTCTAGTGCCGATTGCAGAAGTCGGTATTCCTCGCGGTCTATTTCTATTTCTGTGTCTTCTATGTCCGGATGCAGAATCCTAATTGCGCTGTAAGTAGAATCGCTGCCTTCTATGTCTGGCTGCTCTCCTGTCCTTACAAGCTCTAGGAAGCTCTCTGCCGCCTTCATAAGTGCCTCAGCCTCTATCGGGTCATACTCAACCGTAAACTCCCTGTATTCGCCTCCTGCGACTGCACAAAGTACACCGGGGCTATGCAAGCCTGTTACGATCATGTACCAAAGAACCTGAAGCCTGTAATGCTCCGGCAAGATAGGCATAGCGTTTCTAGAGAATTTGATTTCAAGAATGTAAAGCCTGCCATCTTCATCTTCTATAACGCCATCGGGGTTAGCGTGAAATGATGCGTTCTTCTGTGATTCGTAAGTGTAATCTCCGGTATGAACTATGAGATGTGGGTGCATGTCACCGAATAGCCGAGCTATTGCAGGCTCGAAGTAATTGCCTAGCTTCATAGCCATCGTGCTTTCTGTAGGCGATAGCAAGCCAGACTTCTGCGCCCATAAGTAGACCGCGCTAGTCCAGGGAGATTTATTCATTATCGGAGCTATGTCGCTGCCGCCGATTGCGTTAGATCTCTGAGCATGCCACTCAGGAGATCCTGCCGGGTGTGTGCCGATTAGAGTGCCGCCTAGTTTGGCGATTGTCTTGTTTACTGTGATCATGTTTTGGAGCATAGCAAAGCAGCGCGACATAATTGCAGTTATTGTTTAGGCATGAACTCAGAACAAGCTCTCACTGCACTAGCAGAAGGCATAAAAAAGACCGGGGCAACTGCCTGTCAGACTTCTGACCCTGATGCTTGGTTTCCAGAAGGTGGCGTTCCTAATACTAGCCTTAGGTCAGCTATTAGTCTTTGTAAGGTCTGCCCTGTTAGGTCGCTGTGTCTAGAGTTTGCTTTAGTGAATGATGAGAAGCATGGTATCTGGGGAGCAGTAAACACTAGGCAACGCGCTAGATTGCGTAACGCTAGAGGCTAGTGTAAAAAGTAGTCCGAGAAGGGTGTAAAAAGTTAGACACCTGGAATGTGTGGTGGCTCTATTCCCTCGGTTACGTCTTCGTATTCCTCAGGGTTGTTTACCTCGGTGTTCTTGACTGCCATCACTGAAGCAAAGAATGCTAGGGCTGCCGCGACGCTGCTAAGTATCTGCTGCGATTGCTCTCCGGTAACTATCCCGGCGATTACTAGAAGCGGCACTAATCCGGCTACTGCTGCGTAGATTGCTTTCCTGATCTGTGGGTTAAATCTCATTTTGCGAACCTTTCCAATAGGGCTAGTGGGTCGAATGTTTGACCATAGAAGATGTGCTTAGGTGTGTCTCCGTAGGTTAGATGAAGATGGCTGCCGCGCGAGGCGCTGCCTGTGTTACCAACTGCCGCGAACCACTTATTACCTTCCCAGATTTTAGTACCTACCTTATGCTTGCTCTTTACCTTCAAGTGAGCAAAGCCTAGATACATAGGCATGTCTTTGCCTTGATGCCAGAAACGTAGGACTAAGCAGTTACCTAGAACATCGCTCCAAGTGTTTACTACTATCGTGCCTGTTTCCGGTGCTGTGATCCACTCGCCTGTCGCTGCGCCAAAGTCTAAGCCCCTATGCGGACTAGTCCTGTTAGCTGTAGCTCCGTAGAGTGCTGTGATGCTTGACTTAGGTAATGGGTATCTCAAATTAGCACCTGCGAAACAACGGTAACAGCGAAAGCGGTAAGAGCAGCAGAAGCGAAAGCAGTAATCCAAGCGTTCTTCCACCGAGCCTTTTCTAGCTCTCTTATTCTGTCCTCGTGATCTTGAATCATCTTGAACCCGGCTTTTACTTCTGCCATGTCTCCTACTAGCTGTAGTAGTAACTGCTGCTGTGTGCTGTTTCTTGGTATCTGCTCAGACATTAGTTGTCTGCCTCTAACTGAGTTGCTTCCCAGTCAAGAACTTCTTCGTTCCAAAAATACATAAGCCCGTCAGTAGGGTAAGGAATCGGCGTTGTCCACTGGCAACTCAACTTATCTAGCTTCCAAGACTTATAAGGCTTAGGCGCAATAAACGCGTCTAATTTTTCATCATAGGTAAACCCAATACCTGCGAAATTTTTTCGGATTTCAATAGAGGTTAGAAGGCACTTTTGCCCAGTTACGGTACTGTAGTGTTCTTCCCAGTTTGTAATCCCATCAACTACCTCAGTTTGTTCTCTACCTATAAAGACATTAGTGACTTTGTTTTTATCGTTTACATAAGCATAAGTTGCCATAATTTCCTCTACTTACTAAAGCTAATTGTGCCAGAACCCGAAACAATGCTGGTAACTAAAAAGCCCCCAGAAGGTGAAGATGTTGATGATGTAAGACCTGCACTGACAGTTACGCTAATTCCGGCCGGGTATTTGATAATAACTACGCCAGAACCACCTGCGCCCCCCCCTCGGTTACCAGCATAGCCACCATCTCCAGTATTAGCAGAGCCAGAAGTTCCTGCGCTGCCGCCGTCACCCCCTCTCGAGTATGTGACGCTAGTTCCTGTTATTGAGCTTGCTTGCCCTGTCCCACCAGTTGCAGCAGAGCCTGAGCTTCCTGCACCACCACCACCACCACCAGTAGATCCGCTATAGTTAGCGCCCTCATAACCTTGAGCTGTTGTTCCTGCTGCTCCAGATGTTGAGCCACCGCCACCACCGCCACCAGAACCTCCGACAGTTGCAGGTTGCCAACTAAAGCCAGTTATTACTGATGAGCCTCTACCTCCCCCGTTTGAGGTTATAGAAGACAATACAGAATTTCCGCCTTGAGTAGAATTAGTTGAATCAAAAATCCCCCCTAGACCTGGCGAGCCGATTGTAACAGTTAATGAGTCTCCTAATAAAACTATTAAAGCAGACTCAGCACTAGAGCCACCACCAGAAGACCCAAAAGAAGTTCTAAACCCACCAGCACCACCGCCCCCAGGTTGATTATTATCATTACCTCCACCGCCACCGCCCCCAGCGACAACTAGAAAATCAAGTGTAAATTCACTTATTGCACCGCTTGCGGCCCAGATACCCCAGGGGACTAAACTCATGCGAGATCGCCGACTAGGTAATAGCTGTTTGTCGCTTTCTTTGTAATGCTGGCCCCTGCAAACTGTCCGCCTGTAAGTAGTGCCGCGTCTTTAGAGTTGAGCGTAACTCCTGATCCTGCTGCGAAAGTAATTACACCTGTAGAGTTTTGAATAAAGTTTATTGTCTCGCCGATAGCAAGTGCATCATCTACTGTAATTGTGATTGCAGCGGTTGCATAGACAAAGGTGTTAGCATCTCCGGCAACTATCGACCTAGAACTTGACTGATCGATGACTTTAGCAGGGGTTACAATAGCTACTTCCCATATAGAACCATTGTATTTTGTTAGCAAGCTAGTGCCTGTTAGGTAAGCAAACTGACCATTCACTGGGCTAGTGATTGCAGCATCTCGCGCGCTGCTACTTGCAAAGACCGCGATAACCTGCTGCATTAAGTTATTGTTTATGTCTGAGGCAGGCAGCGTGTTGCCGTTAGCGAATACTTTATAACTCATTTTATGCTTCTTTCCATAGGTCTAGTGTAGTTAGCCAAGTGTCTGAGTCTATGAAGTGACTCACTTTTACCATAGTATAATAATCTAGAATCTCTAACGTGTCCTGAGTGAAGTCCACGCCTATTAGTGTGCCTGGAAGCAGAAAAGCCGCTTCAGTCAAATTGCCTTGTCTGTCTAGTGTTAGCGTTTCTATGTTTTGTACTAGGTCAGTAGGCGATTGGTTAAAAACCGAGCTAGCCCAGCGATCTAGTTCTTGTACGCTTGTAGTGTTTAGACTTACATCTTTCGCGTAAGTTCCATAAAGCGAAATAGAATCAATATTTTCTTGCAGGACGAAAGTGTCCGGGTCAGAAGCAAGCTCTACCCTAAGCGAGTTGAAGACCTCATCGCTGCTAGCTAGTGTGCTTATGTTGGTCATACATAAGTGATTTAGAGTTTCGTGATTATTCCCGATTGTATAAATAGTTTCTTGACCTGATCCAAGTACGTCAATACCGCCTAGTAGTGATTCGTCTAGCCTAAAGTAGTTTGCGCCTACTGGGAAGTCTGGGAGGGTGTTTGGGTCTGGGCGAGGTACAAATACAAACTCCTGAGTTGCAGCATCTATCCAAAACAAGCCTAGTCCTACTTGTATAGCTTCTAGAATTAGATTAGAAGGTATTACCTGTGTAAGGGTTTCTGAGGGAATGCGACCTGCTGCTACTTTGCTTAGGTTGCTTATGCTGATGCCAAATTCGTTAGCAATTATCTCTAGTTGCTCTAGTGGCGATACATAGCCATCAGGGTTTGAGCTATCGAAACTAGCTATTCGAGTATTTAGAAGCTGCTTCATAGAATCAAAAGCAATAACTTGCAGCAGATTTTTACCGTCTATTGTGTAAGTGCCGCCGATGCTATCAACTATGCCGCTCCAGATAATCTTATCTATCTCGCCTTTTACGAGCTTTATTCTTACTGGAACACCTGGGCGAAATGAAGTGTTTTGGGAAGGATCGTAATCGTAGGTTTGCAGGGTAAGGCGCGCTCCTGCAGGTTGAGGCTGGAAGTAAAGCTGATCTTGTATTTGTCCGCCGTTTTCTAGGTTTGCCCTAGCTACTGTGCAGGAAAGATTTTGCCAAGTAAAGCTATTAGTGCCTCCACCGTCTAGGACGTTTTCGCCGCCTAGCAAGCTTTGATCAATAATAAAGGTGTTGCCGCCTGATAGTACTCGCGAGCTGCCTAGTGTGCTAATGCCAATAATGAAAGCATTCTCTGAGCTGTCCGGCAGAAAGAACTCGACCTTGAGATCGTTAGCTATGTCAAAGTTATCTATTGTAGTCATCGGCCAAGTAGGTTTCTGCTGCCCTGGGTTCGTAGGGTTTCGTTGATCTCTCTAATGAGCTGCTGCCCGTCTACGTTAGCCCGGTTGATGTTTATAGTGATGGCGTTGCCAAACTGATCAAAGCGACCCCTGCCGCCCTGAGAGATGCTTCCCTGCCTAGCAAACTCTCCACCGCCTGCTTGCATGTCTGGGGCGAACTTGATTTGGTCTGCCGCTTGAGTTGCCTTATTGCGAGCGCCTAGGAGCTGCGCGATACCTGCAAGCTTCTGACCAGTGTTGCTCTTATAGCGAGCATCTGGCCCACCTAGTAGAAGGTCTAGCCCCTCGAAGGTTTCTTGAGCAAAGACGCTTAGGAATGTTAGCGCCTTGATTGCCTGGACTACTCCATCACCCAACCAGTTGAAGATCTGATCTGAAGTTACTTTGCCGGAGGCTATGCCAAAGGTCTGAGCAAAGACATCTATTGCATCACCGATAGCCCTCATTTGAGTTTGCGCTTCTCCTGCCGGGTCAATGATAGAAGCCCAAAAGTCTTGCACCGCCGGGATAACTGTCTCGAGAATAAACCCTTGAAACGCTTGCATTATAGGCATAAACTTTTCGCCGATTTCTGCGCGAGTGTTCTCTATCTCTGCCTTTAGTATTCGCTGCTGATTAGCTAGCCCGTCTGAGGTGTTTGCAAAGTCTCCGGTAACTCCTGAGGTTTCTTGCATTAGCAAGCTATAGCGCGCTGTGACCTTCTCTGCCTCGGTCATTTGAGTTGTGCCGTCTGTGATTCCCTTTTCTAAGGCGTGAGCTTCTACCGCTGCCGCGCTTAGGTCTATGCCATACATTCTTAGCGGCTCTGATTGCCCTGCTAGTCCTGACTGAAATTTAGCTAGTGCATCTCCTACATCAAGATTGAATACTGATGCAAAGTCTGAACCGCGCTGAGAGATTTCATCAACCACCTGGACTATGTTGCCGCCTTCTCCGGCGATAGTTCCAGCGAAACTAGAGAACTGAGTAGCAATTCCAAACAACTCTGTTTTTGAAAGTCCTAGCCCTCGAGCTGCATTTTCACCTAGCTCTAGAATGCCTGCTGCTGCATCTCCGAAAGATACATCTACTGCGTTAGTGGCTTCTGAGAGATCGCTAGCTGCGTCTATAGCTTTCTTGATTTGGCTAACTGCCAAGACACCAATACCGACACCAATAGCGGCAGTAACTTTAGCTATGTTTGCGCCTACTTTTGCAAACTTTTTTCCTAGGTCTGCGAAACTTGCATTAGCGCCTTTAGTAGCCTTAGAGAGATTTTTGTATTCTCCAAGTATCTCTACATTTAGCACTAAGCTCATTTGGCTCTCCTATGTACCTCAGTTGCAAAAGCTGAATACTCGACTTCTGTAAGTTTGCGATACTCACTAGGGCTAACCCCGGTGGCTATTACAAACTCTGCCATTTTCTTAGCGTGCCTTTCAGCTACTTTTTTACTTTTGGGTCTGTCGCTCCGAGCATGCCTAAGGCTTCTTTTTGGGTGACTGCCTCAGTATCCTCAAATTTATAATTAGGGTTATCTTGCTTCATAGCGACGTAGTAAAGAACTCTGAGCGCCCTGCCCTTAGGCTGACCATCTGCAAAGATTTCGTCTATGCTGCGACCTACTAGCAGCTCTATTTCTTCGACCTGCCCTAGTGTCATTTCATCGAAATTCATCATCTGTGATTCCTTAGAGTTTCGTTTTAGCGGTTTCTGTTTTGATTAGCTTCTCCATTTGACCGAAGTAGTTTTTGTAGATTTCTTCTCTAGTGTAGCCGAGCGCCCTAACAAAGAATGGCTGCGGCCTGATGTGTCTCTTGAACCAACCCCAGTGAATAGGATTAGCGTAAGGAACACCTGAACTAGAGCTCCTATTGTTACCTGCCTTGACCGTAATCTTGCCGCGAGCTGTAGCTCCAACCCTGATGCTGTTACGCAAAGCGCCTGTTCTAACCGGGACTAGTCCGCGCGCCTCATTAGCTACAAGTTCACCAGACTCTTTTCCGGCGTCTTTGATAGCGTCTTTTGGCACTCCAATAGCATCTAAGGCTTTGTTGATTTCCCTTAGATTTTTGACTTTTACGCCCGGTTGAACAGCCATAATTAAGCGGTTACTACCGATACCCCAAAGTACTGATTTGCATCTGCATCGTTAGGAGTAGTAACAACCCTAAGGGTCACCGAGAAGGTTGAAGTCTCGTTAGAGTTTAGGCTTAGCGGAGGAATTTCGTTAAACTTGACCACGCCTGAATAGTGAGGCTGTTCGGTTGAAGCCGCGGCGTTTCCGTTAGGAGCGATTACAAAAGTTGCTGTTGTACCGAAGTTAGCCCAAAGAACGCGATAAAGAGAAGTAGCATCACCTGAAGTAATACCTTCTAGCGCCAATGCCCATTCTCCGCCTACACGCTGCTCGCAGAAGGTTTGAACATCTCCAGGAGCATCTCCTAGGGTTAGCTCTACCATAGTGGCGGCGCAGGCGTACTCAACATCTGCGATTAGAAACTTGATGTTCTCTGCGACAATTCTTGTGTTAGTCATTTCATGACCTTTCTAAATAGTAATTTCTAGCTCGAGTGAGATGTTTGCCGATAGGTATTCAGCGTTATTAGTTTGTAGATTGTAAGGCTCATTTACTCGAATCACTCGAGCGTATCTAGGCATAGCACTTATGACGTTATGAATTGCCTGATCTAGATTTTCCGTAGCTTGCTTATTGGTTGCAGTTGAAGCGATTACAACTAGCTCTAAATTGAGATCGTACTGAGTGCCTAAAGTGCTAGGTGTGAGGTAAGGGCTAGCAGAACTCATGATTACTATCGGCGGCGTTATGCGCTCCGGAACGTAATCTAAAACTCTGATGCCGGCCTCTTCTAGGTCTAGCTTTAGTTCTGCCTTAGAGAGAGTGATTTCGTTTGTCATACTGCGAAACCAACATAAGGCAATAGCAGCGGATAGACAGCCCCCATAGGGTCTTTAGCGACCCTGACGGGTGTTCCATCTAAGCTAGCGAATTGCGCCACTCCATTAGGCGCTGAACGCCTGTGAAATAGCTCTGAGGAACAGATAAGCGTTGCCTGTCTGTGTATCTGATCTGGGACAGCAGTAATAACGCCGACATAGTTGCCAACCTGAGCAGTTCCAGCATCTAGGCAGGATTGTATAAAACTACCTGTTTCGTCTGTCCCTACATAGGCTTGCAGTTCTGCCAGCGTTACTACCGTTGTCATTCAGATTTCCTTAGGCTACGATGTCTAGTTCTACGATTGCCCCGGCGAATGGTGTAGTAATCGCCATGTAACCGTAGACGCTAACTGAATCTGTCAGCGTTGTGATGTCACCATCGGTTAGACGTACTGGAGCGCCTGCAGACTCGAAGGACTGAATTGCGCGGCTGTTAGCCATGTATACCTTGTTAGCGGTCATAGCCGGGTCAACGATTACTGGCATTCCTAGAAGGTTGCCCGATAGTCCAGGAAGGTTAGCAGTTCCAACGTTGTTGACGCCCTGACCGTCTTGTAGGACTACTGGGCGGCCGTCTGAGCCTACGATTGTCATTAGGAACTTGTAGCCCTCAGTGGAGGTAACAATAGCTTCAGGTCGTAAACCAGTTCCCTCGAAGATCTTAGAAGCGCCATCAGTGATACCACCGATTAGTGCCGCTAGAGTTCCTGCAGAGATGTCGAAGATTTTCCCGGTCATAACTAGGGCTTCAACGTGTGCAACAAACGCCGCGTTAGAAGCGTTTGCATAAGCAATAGTTAGCGCCTGGAATACGGTGTTTAGGTAATCAACGGTTGATCGCTCGATTGTCTGCTTAGAGAAGCTTGTGTAACCGCCATAAGTCTTGACTGGAGCAGAAGTGTTAGCGATTGTCAAGTTACCGAAAGAAAGCGCCTCATTCTCTGGGTCTTGCTCGCCGACTACCAAAGTGTTAGCAGTTACTGAAGCGTACTCAACTGCAAGCCCGGTTCCCGGAAGTGCTGCTCTAGAGAACGCAGATAGCGCCGGGCGGTTATTGTCGATTAGGTTGTTGATCTGACCAACAAAAGCGGCAGTTGTTACGGTGTTTGCGCTAGTAGAAGCTGCGCGAGCAAGCTCAATAGCTCCGGCGTCACCGATTAGCAGTTTCTTAGCGAAATCTCCCTGTGAGCGGATTTCTGAGCCTGCAACTTTAGGGGTTGATGCTGTAAGTCCTGCTTCGACTACCCGGCGCAATTCAGCCATTTCGTCTTGCACAGAACGAACGTCTAGTTCAATGTTTTCTGACATAGATTTTCTTTCTTCTGTTTGGGTTTCGATAGCCTCAGAATCTTTCTGATCTTCTCTAACCTCGGTTATGTTTGCACCAGCGAAAGCCGGAAACGGAACTACGGAGACTTCTTTAAGGTCTACCAGTGTCCGAGTAATCAGTGAGCCATCTCTATCTTGTTCGATAGGCATGAAGCCAACTGAGAATTTATTAAGTACGCCATCACGCATTAGAGTTAGGATTTCTTCGCCTCGTAAGGTTGAACTCACTCTTGCAGTAATCTCATAGCCTGCTTCTGTTTCTCTGCCTGAGATAACTTTTCCAATAGGCTCATCGTGTCCGTAAAATAGTTTGACGTCTTCCACCGAGTCGATTGCGCCCGGAGCGAACCTTTCAGTTATGCCGCCGCCGATGTCTGCTTCCTGATTGTAAGGAACAGCTAGCCCGGTAATAGTTCTTTCCTGAGCTTCGTCTAGATTTAGGTCTGCTTCTCTGATTTCAATTTCAGGCATTTAGTCCTTCTCTTTCTCTGACTTCTTCTGCTGTAAGAATCCCAGCAGCGATAGCGGTTGAATAGTAGTTGTAACGTGTGGCAACATCGGCGCGGAATAAGTGCTGATAGTCGAACTCGACCCTAGTGCCGCGAGGCAAGCAGTTGCTTAGCGCGTCTGTTATTGCGTCGGTGTAGCCCATTAGCGTATGACGAAAAAAGATAGCGTTTTCGTCTTGCAGGTTTGAATAAGTGTCCGAGCCGCCCGGCACTGTAGACAAAAGCAGCCTGGAAGGAATGCCGAATAGTCGCGCTATGTTTACTGTTGATTGCTCCACTGTGTCAGTGAATAGAGCCTCACGCGGAGATAAAGAAATTGCCTGATAATCAAAGCCATTTCCGAGAACTGCGATTTGTCTGTTCTGCTGCTTATTGTGCCAATTGTCGGTAATCGTGTCGGCCTGATCTTTGTTTACCTGCTGCCCGGTCTTCAAGATACCTGTCGGCACGCCTGCTTGGTTGAACCAGTTCTTTGCATAGTCGCGAAGATCTAGCGCCGCCGAGATGTCTTTCCGACATGAGTAGATAGGGCTAACACCTCTAAGGTCACCTGACTTAGTAAAAAGCTTCAGTTGCTCCATCTCGTTTGCGCTGTAGCTAACTCCTTCGTAGCTGTAGTAAACACCCTGGGCTAAGTCCTGATCGTTTACATAAGCGACAGATACCGCAGAAGCCGGAAGAAGGGTAAGGCTGTTTACTTGTCCGTTTGAAGAAAAGCTTTTGTGCCAAAAGGCATTACCCTCTAAGGCTAGTGATGTCACTGTCTGAAATAGAAAGTCGCGCCTGTTGCTATTTATGTCTGGCTTATTTACCAGAACCGGGCTTTCAATCCTGAAGTCCATTCCAGTTGCATAGCGATAAGTCTCGATTGGCATTTTAGAGATTGGCGTAGCTATGATCTGCACCGAGCGATAAACTGCCGTCAAGCTCAGGGCTGTATCTGCTGTAACCGTTGCGTCTGAGCGCGTTGGGATAGTGGGCTGTTTAGCGCGCTTCTGCATAGGCGCGTTTGTAATTCTTTGCCATAGTGTTGCCATGCACCTATCCTAATTACATTAGTGTAATTTAGAATACACCGATTTGGGCGTGTTGGGCGCGCGAACTTACATACAAAGCGAAAATGGTCGCGAGCAAAGCATCTATCTCACCTAGTGATTCTTTTCTAGAGATAAGCCAATTCTCTCCGGTGTACTTAGTCACTCCGTTAGGAGATTGCATAATTAGTAACGGGTCGTTATTGTGTGTTACCATCTCAGTTGAAAATAGTGCATACACTGCCGAGCAAGCTGCCGTTACTTCCTTAGTCCAAAGCTGCCACGTTGGAATGCCTACGGACTTTAGACGCTTGCCTATGTTGGTTAGCTGTCTATCGTCTAGCGCAATTGCTCGGGGCGCGTGTTCTGCGAATAGCTCCGTCAGGCGCGTAAAGATTTGATCTTCAGTTGGGTTTACGAAAGTCTGGACTAGCTCTGTCTGCTGCTTGCCGTCTTTAGAGTTTGCAACTGCGATAGTAGCGTGTTCCCAGTTGCGACTAACATCTACTGCAAACACTGCACCCTTCATTTCTTCAACACCCTGACCGCCTGCTTTTCTAAACACTGCACTAGGCAACCAGCTAGCAGCAGAACCGCTAATGAATTGATTTAGCCTGTAGCGTCTGGCTTCGTGTTCTGGCAAAGTCTGCAAGTCGCTAATCACCTGGGCTAGTGGAATGCGCCCGGCTGCAACTGAGGGATTAGCTGCGAAGATTGCCTCGGGGTCAGTTACCGGAGCATTCTCTTTAGCTTCCCAAAGAAAGAATCCAAAACGCTCTAGCTCGGGGTCACCTGAAGCTGCTTTCCTGCCGGACTTGTATAAGTCAATTAGGGTTTCTGAGTTCTGATCGCCTGCTGTAGTTATGCCTAGCACTAAACCATCTCTGCGCTGAGACGTGCCAAACACTGCCGCGCTCCACATTCCGACCTTAGCCAGGTGCAGTTCGTCGAATAGACAAAGCGAGATCGGGATACCTTGAAGGGCTGATTCTTTAGCGGCTTTTACGTCATACCTACCGCTGCCGTCTGCTGTGACGATGCCACGCATCTCAGTAGCTTTCTTGAACCGCTTAGACAGAAACTTATTGTTCTGGATTACAAACAGAACCCGAGAATAAATAATGCGCGCCTGATCTGAGGAACTGGCAAGCGATAGCACCTGAGCGCCGGAAGGCTGATGCACTAGTAACCCGTAAAGCCCCAAGATAGCCGCGAGTAAACTCTTGCCGTTTTGCCTGCCTAGACTAACTACCGCTTGCCTGTATCTAAGTCTGCCTGCAAGATCGGGATTTGGGTGTGTGTCTGGGTATCTTTCTAGAAGGTGTCGAAGTAGCCACTTCTGCCATTCGTCTAGCTCTAGCCCGTCTGGACTCTCGGGAGCTTTCCAAGCTATCGTTGCTAGCTCTATAAGTAAGTCACCGTCTGTTATAAAGTTTTCAGATAGCGGCTTAGTGTAGCTAGCTGGGAGCTGAAGCATTACCTAGTTAGCAGCTTCTCGAGTGGGTCTAATTCGTGCCTGTTGGCGTTGATCTGTGATTGCAGTTCCAAGATTGTTTTGCGTAGCTCCGCTGCGGTTGAGGTGTGTCCGGTTTCGTCGAAGGAAGCCGCTAGACGTAATGCCATTTCGGAGATTACTTTTTGTTCAATGGTCAATGTAAGGCTGTCTAACCACTTGCTAAGTGTTTCGTGAATCATGCGCTGTACCTCCTCGGATAATCTAGCTATTCTGTCTTAACTTGTGG
>Ga0222661_1000471_pt1 | contig 15438 bp, 10 predicted proteins | sample AntAcemetagen551_FD_179851 | JGI IMG/M metagenome (GOLD analysis project Ga0222661, IMG submission 179851) | Saline water microbial communities from Ace Lake, Antarctica - #551 | ecosystem: Environmental > Aquatic > Non-marine Saline and Alkaline > Saline | place: Antarctica: Ace Lake...
TACCCAGCATTATTTTCCCAATTCCTGTTAATACTCCTTTAAAACTCATTACGGTTTCAACCCCATCCATTAAATAATCTAATAGTGATGCAAATTTATCAATTATAGGAGTTAATTGATCCTTTAGCTTTGTCATAGCATCCGCAAATCTTTTAGCAGCAGCTTCAGCATGTAATTGATTTGTTAATTGCTCAGTTCCAATTTTTCTTTGTTCATCCGCTGTTATTACCCCATCTTCCATAGCTTTATTATACTCTTTAGAAGCATCATCTAGTGATTTTGCCCCATTACCTAAAAGTTTTTGAGTTTCTAACATTTCAGCTAATTCATCTCTTGACATTCCAAATGCTTTAGCTAATGATTGTTGTTGCAAGACATTATACTCCTGAAAATCAGCTGATGTTCCTATTTCTCTTGATATAGCCTTTGCCAAATCCTCTTGGTTACCCATTAATGCTGCTTTCCTAGCATCCTGTAAATTCAACTGTTTACCAGTCAACAATTCAGCTTCCATTTCAGCTCCTATAGAGCTTTCAAAATCTAGTAATGAAGAAGATGTTTTTTCAAGTTGAGATTGACTCATTCCTAACCTAGCAGAGTAGAAAGCTGCATTAGCTAATGATTTGCCTTGACCTTCCATTGACATTCTATTAGCTGCACTAATATTACCAATATCAGAAAATACTTGTTGTTGGTTTACTGCTACTCCTTCCTGTTCTGCTAGTATTGCTACTTGTCCTCTTAAGGATGCTGTAAGATCTTCAGAACTTTCACCTCTTGACTTTGCTAATTTTATAAATTGAGCTGCTTGTTTAGTGGTTAACCCAAATTCATTAGATAATAATGAAAATGTTTTTAATTCATCTTGGGTTAATTTTACAGCACCTCCTATTTCAGCATTAAATTCTTGTATACCCTTAACAGCATCCGCTATAGTAAAATGTAAATGGCCTAAATTACTATCAGCTTCACCTGCTGAGTTAGCCATAAAATTCATTTGTTCTTTTAAACCATTAGCATCACTTCTTCCTAACCCAAAAGTTTTTGCTAGATCTTCTCTTGCTGCTCCAAAGGCTTTTATTCCATCTTTAAATCCTTTAAATATAGCTACATCTAAAGCAGCTAACATTTCCTTCTTAAACTTTGTAGCTCCCTTTACAAGTGTATCTCCTAAAACTTTTGCCTCAATGTCGGCATCCTCTAAACCTAGTTTACCTAAATCTTTAAGCTCTTCACCTGTTCTTTCACCGTTTTTCTGGGCCTTTTTTAATTCTATATTAAAATCATTAGCTGCTTGTTGTTGGTCGTAAAGTTCTTCAGTTAATTCATTAGCTTCTTTACCTATGTCCTTAAACATATCAGCATATTTACCAAATCCTATACTTTTCATTAACCCACCAGCTGAGTCTAGTGCTTTATTAGTTAATTCATTATACCCGGCAATCTTTTCTTCTTTTGCTGTTCTATCTGCTAATTTTTGGTTTATGTCAGTTAAAACTGAAGATTCAGCTTGCATCTCCATTATCATATCAGCATGACCCTCAGTAATCTTTTCTGCTACTAATAATGATGCTAAACGTTTTTTTAGATTAGCTTCATTTAATCTTTCACCATCTTTCCCTAAAAGTATTTCTTTGTTAGCTATTTGAAAGTTAGAAAGTTGGGATTTGTATTTTTGTTGGAGTTGGCTAAGTTCTTTAGCATTTAGTCTGTTAATACCTTCCTGGTCGTCTTTTAACTTTTCAGCAATTCCTTGAATTTGGCTAGTTGCTTTTTTAGTAATGTTAAGACTTTCATTTTGCTTTTTTATTGCACCATTTAAACCTATTAAAGTTTCAAAGTAACCCTTTGCATTTTTTCCAACATTATCTAATTTCTTGTCTAAATCATCTACACCATCAACTAATTTAATAATGGCATCATCAGCATCCCCCATAGTTGCAATAAACTCACGGGCTGTTTGGCCTGTAAAAGGGTTTGCCTGGCCTAAAGATTCATAACCTCTTCTTATCTCTTTAAGGAGTTCAACTACCTGTTGATATTTTTTGGGATCTAAATTGTTATCGGTCATTCTAACTTTGTTTTATTATAAATATTAGAAAAACCTATTTTTTTGTTCTTTTTGAGATATAAGTAGGGGGGGATATACTTTTTGATGGTTGGGTGGGGTTGGTTGGATTATTTAAATCAATCTGTGTGTCCCTTTCTCTATTGGATTTTTTTCTACCTTCTTCAACTTCATCATAATGGCTTTTAAGTTTGTTGAAAGTGAATTTACGTAACCATATAGGCATATTATAAACAGTTTCCCAACCATACCCCCCCTTACTATTAAATACAATTTCATGTATTGAATTAAATAAATTTAATCTTGCCCCCGGTGAGTTATCTAGCGTCAGGCCAAAAAAAGTTAAGTCCAATGGGGATGATTGCGTCATCACTACTTCCCTCGGGAAAAAAAGTTAGATCAACATCTGGTTGAACTAATTTAATATAGTTTCTTAGTGCTCGGGAATCTTGGGCTAGTAGATAATTGTCTACAAACTCCCTAATTGATTTTTTATCAGGATCTCCTTCAATAGATGTTATAATATATTTTAATCGTGTTGACATTTCAGGATTCGCTTCCTTGTTTATTTTTTTAAGCCCCTGTAATTCTCTTTCAATAGCTTTTTCATCTCTCCCATTTAAAATTTTAAAGGATATATTAGCTTTTGTTTTTGGGAGTTGGTATTCGAATTCATTGATACCTTTTGTAATTAAAGCCTCATCGAATTGTGTGTTTTCTAATATAGATAAATCTACAGATTCTTTTTCACCATTATACTCAAATTCATAGTTTGAACCATAACCTAAAATACGTGCTGCTATTAGTAGTGCATTTTTGTCCCCTACAACTATATCATCATAATTAATTTTTTTATCAACTATAAGTGATTGTAAGAGTTTATCTAATACAATACCTTTTTTAATGTAGGATTGGTTTGTCAAAATATCTTCTTCTTTGGCTGTCATATATTTAATTTCGACTATGCCCAAAGATAATGGGTTTTCTTCAGGATACAGTAAACCTTTTGAGGGTAATTCTACGTTTTCAGTGGGGCGGGTAAATTCTTCCATATAAATTTTATTTAATTATAACTTTATTATTCATGTATACATATATAATATAAGAAAAAGTATTGCACAAGCCAAGTTGTTTCTTACTTTCTATTTTCTACTATATATGAGAATAGAAAGAGCTTGACTGTTTTAGCCAAGCTCAATTTAAAAATATTTGTTTTATATCAAAAATTCAAAACACAATAATCCATTCCAATAGTCATGTCAATATTCATTGCTTCACCATCAGTGTCCCAATTCATATCACCAAACGATGCATCTTTAATAAATGCTCCTTTAATAATCCATTCAGAAACAACATCACCTACAGGACCTAATACGTCTATAGTTAAATCTTTCTTATAGAAATCACTATAACCATCTCTACCGGTTACTGACTCATGGTGTAATCTTACCCACTCCATAGTTGCTTGAGCTCCTGAGGGTGTAATTGGATCAAATAGTTGCATTGTAATATCGTTCCATCTTAACTTACCCTTTACTTTACGGTACGTGTTAATGTGGTTAAGTGTGATTTCATCTTGTGCGAAACCTAGTCCACTAATACCCTTTATAATATAGGATGGAATCCCGTCTACATACATTATGAACCTATTTGCTTGCTTTGGTTCAAACGCGGTAAAAAAGATCTCATTGGGGTCTAGTACAGCCATAATTTTATATTTTATTTTATTTTAATTTTGTTATCGTGTATACATATATGATGGGGGGGTTAAATCACATAAATTTATCAGACTTATTTCTATTTCCTATTTCACTATCATAACCAAAACTTTTGGATATTTTGGTGGTTTTAAATAAGGGTTGGAGGTTAGAAAAATGGAAACATTTTTTTTGTCCTTCAACGAGTGACAAATTAAAATTAGCACAGGGTATGATGTGGTCTATTTCCCATATAATTCCATGGTTGATCCAAGACATTTCCTTTTTGAATAGTTGTTGGAGATGGGATTTTAATTCACCTAAAGAACAGTCTAGAAGAGCAATAATGTTACTACTTTTATATGTTTTATTTTTCTTTAGGACTTCATTTAATCTATTTCCTAATAAAATCCTTAATTTATAGTTAGGGTCATTATCCCATTTATCTTTTCTCCAAACTTTATGGTATTCCCTGTTATTTTTATGCCATTTTTTTTGTATTAGTTTATATTCTTCATGGTTGTGTTTTTGCCATTTTGTGCTATTGTTTTTGACTTTTTCTGTGTTGGTTTTATAGTATTTTTTACTACTTTCTTGATACTTTTCCTTATTTTCTTTATAGTAACGTTGGGTTAAATCTTTGGAATTGTTGTTATATTCTATTCTACACCCCTTGCATATATGTGAACAACCATCTTTTGAAGATGATTTTTTATAGAAATTTGAATATTCCTTATCTTGGTTACATTTAGAGCATTTTTTCATATCATGTCGTTTGGGTCAGTTATACATACGAAAAAGAGGTGCTAAACGCACCTCATTTCCAATTATTGTTAAAATTTATTTTTATGCAGGGAATTCAGCTCCTGTTGGGAGTATATTGAAATCTAGGTAAATAAATTCTGCTGTTTTTGTTGGTTGAACGTATATAGCGCCTCTTAATTCATTTCTATCAACTATGTCGGGACCATTGTTTGACTCGTTCATAACGACTTTAAATGCGTATAAACCCTGTCTTTGTTGTACTGATTCCAAATATGGGTTTACTTGAGTTAAGAATATATTTCTAGTTGCTGATGAATTTTGTTCAAATACTAAATTATCTGCTACTTGTGAGATATAATTTTTAAGTGAAATTAATAATCTTCTAACATTTATTCTATCTAAAGCTGATGCTGTAGTTTGTAATGTTTTCTGACCAAATACTACAACTCCTCTTCCGGGGAATGTTGCGATTGGGTTAACTTTACCTTGATATAATGTATCTCTATTATTTTGAGTTAATTTTCTTTCTGCTTGGATTACATTACCTAAACCACCTCTATTAATACCGGCAGGTGCAAACCATGCTTCTGCTGTTCTATCATTTGAAGCATAAACTCCTGGCATTAGTGTTCCAGCTGGGACCCAAACATTTTGACCTGAATCGGGGTCTGTTACCATACACCATGGCCAATATGAAGCGGCATATGAAGTGTCTTTACTAGCTGCGGTTTGTGTAACTGCTGTTATTGAAGAATTATAGGCTTCAAGATCTAAAATTACAATGTTGTCACCTCTATTTTCGGTATTTGATGTTAAAGTATTTAATACTGAACTATAATCTGATTGGTATAAACCAGGTGCAGATATTAAATTATACTTGTAATCATCTTTATTTGCTAATAAATTAAAAGCAGTTGTATAATTATCACCTTTTAACCCTTGAGTATCTGTACCATTAATTTGGTTATAATATTTTCCAGTTCCAGTTAAAATTGTTCCGGATGCACCCCCAAATGTACCTGAAGCTGCTACTGGTATATATGCTGTATACTGTGATTTTGGAGTTCCACTATTGTCGAAATAATCTGGTGTTTTGTAGGCTACATTACTTACTCTTATATATCTTGAGGCGTTTGGATAGGATCCTGATGTTTGTAAATAAACATCTGATGTTCCTTCTCCTCTTACTACTTTGGTTTGATCGCCAATTATTCTAGATATGTAATTAGATGATTTTGGGTCTAACGATACATTATTAAATGATTCTAGAACTGAATTTGCTCTTGTGGTATCATTACCTCGTCTTACAATTATACTAAATGTACCTGACCCCGTTGATGGGTTAGTGATTTGCCATCTAATGTTATCAGAAGTTCCATTAGTTAAGGCACCTTGTGAATTTAAAGCACCATCATTATTCATAATGATACCTTGACCAATTGTTTCTAATGTAAAAGCATTTGCATCTACTATATCAGCATCTACTAATGTTAATACTAAATCAGCTGCTGGTGTTCCAATTAAGGTTGAGTCTATTGTTACTGTATCACCTACAGCATACCCTGCACCTACATCTTGAGCTGATATTGATGTAGGTTCTACAAATAAATCACCGGCTACTAAGGTAAATACTGCATCCGTACCACCTGAACCTGATGCACCTAAAGATGATGAGGGGATTGTGATAGTTTCAGTAGCAACAAACCCTGAGCCTGTGGTTGTAACTGTTATTGATGATATTGTTGTTGAATCTGATAATATAATAGTACCAACAGCACCTGTTCCTTCAGTTCCTCCTGAGAGAGCGACACCTGGATAAGTTGCTGCAGCCCCACCTGATATTTGAATTGTAACACTTGCTAATAATGCATCAGCTGTAGCTAATAGTTTACCATTATCTATACTTGTAACTACATCTAAACTTAAACCTGTACCTGTACCAGAAGTAGTTGATACCACATCTGAATATGTTCCGGCTGTTCCACCTTGTCCACCACTTGCAAATGAACCTAATAAACTAGTTCCTGCAATTATAGCACCGCTTTCTACATCATTATACATTGTAGAAGAAGAAGCTGGGGTGAAACTACCGGAAGCAACTCTTGTTACTAGTAATGAAGTACCCCCATTTTGAAAGTAATTATAAGCCGATATTGAGGTAAAGAATGTAAATTCATCCGAACCACTGTCGAAAGTTGTTCCGAAATCAGCTTGGAATTCACTGTAGGTAGTAATTAGTTTTGGAATATTTACCTGCCCCTTCACTGTTGGACCTACTAAAGCAGCTCCTGCTTGTAATGGTTGGGTAGTTATTTGGGATTGATCATTCTCTCTTGCTAATACTCCTGGGGAAATTAATGTTTCTGCCATTTTATATAGTTGTTATTATTTTGATAATAAATATGTAATTTTTCCTCAAAAACTATTTATTTGGGGTGAATTCACCAGCTTCCAAAGAAATAGAGCCATCACCATATTTATCTTCTAATTCTTTACCTAATTTAATTTCACCTTCTTGCAGGTTTAATAAACTATTCTTAAATTGATCTTTACGTAACTCAAGTGCTAATATCTGCATCTCAACATTACCTACAACTGTTGTTAGTTCAGCATAGCTTTTTTGAAGCTTGGTTAAACTATCGATTTCTCCCTGTGTTAATTTTTTTACCATTTTTAAAACTTTTTAATTATTATTATGTGAAAAATACCATAAACATGAATTCTTCACTTTGCTCTCCTTTTTCATTAAATACTAAATGCCCACTCTCATTTAGTGTTACTCCAATTGGACTCCCATTTATTGATGTACCCATGTATGTTGTTAATACAAAACAATCAGTACCAAGGGTTTTACCTTCTAACTGTGGTGAAAAATCAGTTACTGTTGCCACACCACTTTCAAATACTGCAGTACCTTTAAGGAAGACTTCTGATGTTAATGTTCCTGCTATGTTTGTAAATTCTAATTGGGTTGATCTTACTGCTAATGATGAGCTTACTGCTAATGATGAGCTTACTGCTAATGATGAACTAACTGCGAATGATGAACTAACTGCTAATGATGAACTAACTGCGAATGATGAACTAACTGCTAATGATGAACTAACTGCGAATGATGAACTAACTGCGAATGATGAACTAACTGCGAATGATGAACTAACTGCGAATGATGAACTAACTGATGTTGATGCTTCACCTGTTAAATCTCCTTCAAAACCAAGTGATGATGATATAGAACCGGTTACAGATAAAGAACCAGAAAGGTTAATATTATAAGCATTTACACCTGTAAACGCATCAAAAGATTGGGAGATTTGAGAAGCTTCTACGGGTTGTCCTGTTACTACTCCTGTGTTTGTAAAATTTAAAGCCATATTATGTAATAATTTTATTATAAATATTAAAAATAACTCCTTAATTGATGATTTATGTAATTATTTTGTTTATAAATATTAAGAAAATTTTAATAATTGACGATCTATAGCATCAATTACAACTTGGGGTAGGATGGTTTTAGTACATTCAAAATGTCTTGAACTATTTTTATGTTCGGGACACCACTCCCAATCACCAGCATCTAATTTTGTAAAATTAAAACAACCCCTACATTTGTTTTCAGGTGTATATATCCTTTCACAACCCTCAAATTCACTGTAGGGTTCACTAAATCCTGAGATTAGGATTGTTGGACACCCCACAGCCCAACTTAACCAACTTAACCCACTCCCTAACCCTATAAAAGCTTTAGCATTCATTAAATCATTTGCTCTTTCACTTAATGGGTGATCTCCAGTTTTATTAATAACTCCAGTTAATGTTTTTCCTAATTTAGAATCATGCCATTTATCATTTAAAGGTTCTTGTGTAATCATTACAACTTTATAACCTTTACTATTTAAGTAATCTATTACTTTCTGCCACCCACCTTCATAGTTCCAATATTTAGCGTGTGATGAAGCATGGGGGGCTATACAAACATATTTTCCATCAATGGTTGAACCCGTATTTTTAAATGTATGCTTTGGTTTTATTTCTTTATAATTAAGACCTAAAATATCAGTTGCTGTTTTTGATAAAGGGTTTTTTCTAAAATTTAAAGGGTTTTTATTATAATCTATTTTTCCCCCTTCACTATAATGCCATCCTATCTCATACATAGCGTATAAACCAAATAACTCTACACCGGGGTTGATGAAAGTAATTTTTGGGTATTTTTCATCAAACATGTTATTATGAAATGTTGATACAGTTAAATTACATTTATGAATTTTTCTAAATTCTTCCAAATGTGAAATCCATGATAATGTATCACCTAAAGCACTAGAAGATAAATGAATATAAATCTTTTGATCCTCGGCATCATACGAATGTTCAAATACAACTTTCCCTGTGTTCTCATCTTTAACCTTTATTAGATACTTGATAAAATATTGAATATTGGTCTTACACCACATATTATTTGTAATTGTATTTTCATAAACTATATCTCCCGTATCCTGGTTGATAAAGTTTACAATATATTTTGCTTTTATATCACCCAATACTTCAAATTTACAACCTTTAATAAAGTCAAATTTGAAAATGTTTTGTTTTATAAGGGGGGGTTTAGGTACTTTGATTAAATTATTGTACTCTTTTATTAAAATTTCTTTCATACTGTTATAGGGTTTTGTACAATTTAACTAATTCTATTGAACGATTTAACCATGATAATTCTTTACTAGTTTGGGTTAGTTGGTTTCTATAACTATCCCAATTGGTTATGATATCTTTTAATCCTTTATCCATTTCAAAAATATCACGTGGTGATCTCCAAGCCCCATGAAAGTCAGTTGAATGTTCCCAATTAGCTATAATAGGTAAACCAGCAGCAGCAGCTTCAACCATAGTTAAATTGGGGTGTCCTGCTTCTAACATTGTAGGGTGAATAAATATATCATGTTTATGGTATAATTCTAATAATTCATCATTATGGATATCAAAAATCAAATTTAACTTAGAATAACTTAACATCCAGAGATGGGTGTTAAAAAACTCCTTATTATTTGAGGGACCTGCTATTGTAATAGGTAAATTATTTAACATTGCTAAACCTACACCATATGTAAATCCCTTTCTATCAAATGTGTTATCACCTGCTAAACCATTATTAGCAACCATTAGTAATTTTGGTTCTTTGGGAGTAGTTTTTTCTTTTCGATAAAATTTATCTACATTTACACCGTGTGAAAAATATTCTACTCTTGGATGGTTGAAATAATCAACTAAGAATCTTGCTGGGACTATAGTTTTTATTGAACCCTCAATTGCCTTTAATGTTTGTTTATATGTCAGTGAATCTTTACCAAAATAGTAAACGTGATGATCATGAAGTTGAAAAATATAAGGAATACCTCTTTCAGCTAATCCTACTGCTAGGTTAGTAACATGGCAGTGAATTATATCATATTCAGAGGGGGTTATTTCATTGAGGAATTTAATATCAACGGCATGTCCTAACTTTTTCAAATTTACAGTAAATTCCCATACTATCTTTTCTATAGCTCCCCAGCTGGTAGGAGGGATGGGGATCCCACATCCGGGGTGTACTTGACATATTCTCATTAGTTTTTAGATAAATATAATCCTCTATCTCCTTTCCATTTAAAGGAACCATTGTTAGGCATGTTATTTAAAAAGTAATCTTTATTAAGAATAAAATTATATTCTTTGATAAACTCCCCAGTAGTTAAATCTGTAATGTAAAAATTAACGATTATGTTATCGTCTATATTATATGGAACTAGATCCCAAAATATAAATTTACCGGTAACATTTAACTTTCTATCAATAATTAAGTCTTTATTTCTTTTAACTGTATAATGGATTGATTTATTTTCAATATTATTTGAAATTGTAACCCAAGGACAAAATCTATTAGGAATATTTGATGGTAGTATTGTATAATATTCAACCCTAGAATAGTCTTCAAATTCAAAGTATTTTATAATATCTAAATTAAATTTTTCTTTTGGTTCAATATAATTATTTTTATTATTTTTAAAAATATGATAGTATAAATTTTCAAGCCCATTTGACTCAGAACCATACTCACCCATTAAATCATTATATTGATTTTCAGTTTCTATAAACTTACAATTATTTAAAATTGCTTCAGGATGTGCGCTGAAAAAGTATGTATAATAACATTTTCCTTCTTGAGCTTCGTATTCACCAAAAAATGTATTATGGTTATTTAGTTTTTCTGATATATAGTTGATGTATTCTTCATCTTTAAGAAGGTAGTCGAAATTAACATAATGGAGTTTCTTTATCCCTAAACTTTTAGCAAATGTTGCGGGGTTGTAAAATAATGTATAACATGCAGGACCATGATATATATCATTATCTTCACCTCTGAGGTTTATGTTAGTATCAAAAATATCAGTACTATAAGTATAATTTGAATAAAACGTGTGTTTAGTTAAGGTGTTGTTTTTTTCGTAGAAAACATAATCAACCATATCTTGGAGTTCTTTAGGAACTGCATGATGTGATGAAATAATAATTTTTCTTTTACTATCTTTTCTTAAAGATTTAATACATTTAATAGTTGTATCTATACTAGATTGTGTATTTGGGTAAGTACAAATAACATATGCTTCTTCTTGAGGTTTTATACTTAGAGAAGGGTCTATTGTTGAAATCTTTGAGAATTCTTCAGATGATATTTGTACAACTTTAGGAACTTGGGTTTTTAAGAGGAGAGTAATTATTTTTTTATTGTAATTCTTATCGCTAAAATCTAAATAGGATACAGTTTTAAACCTATCAAAATAGTTTTGATATACCTCCAAATTATAAATTAATGAAGGTATTTTATAAGAAATTGCTTCACGTATTACTAAAGGCATAGTTTCTTTATCCTTATGAGTGCCTCGAGATGTAAATAAAAATAAATCCATAGATTGGTAGAAATTATCTACATCAACACGTTCATCCCACCATGTAATATTATCGGGTTTGCCTTTCATTAAGGGTTCCCAATACCATTTAAAATTATCTGCTTGGTTACCTACACAATGAAATTCAATATCTGGGAGGGATTTAGCATATTCAAAAAATTCAGATTGGTTTTTACGTGGAGTAAATAATCCAATATGGAGTACGTGTTTTTTATTTGGATCTAATCCTAGATTTTTTAGTGATGTATTTCTACAGGGACGGCTAATATACTCAATAGGATATTCAACTAATATTTTTGGAATATCAATATTTTTATATTGGTTAATTTGCCAATTAGACACAAACATAAACTTATCTGGGAAGAATATCTTATTATTGATATCCATTGAGGAGTCATGTGAGGTTTCGACTATAAAATAATCTCTATTAACATCATACAATTTCCTAGCTATCTCATCACCCATAAAATACTCAGGTATTTCTTCTAGGTGGATTATATCAGGGTTTATATCATTAATAATATCAAACAATTCTGATTTATCATCTTGTAGGGTATAAAATCTATCGATAGGTATTATGTCAATAATTTTATTTTTTGTTACTATTAATCTACCCCCAGTACAATCAACCCATTCAATAACATATATTTTAAAGTCATTTTTAAGTAGTTCTATTTTTTTAACCAGATATTGGGGTAAACCACCAGTTGAGAGGTGGGGGGCAATATAAAGGAGTTTTCGCATTTAATTTTTCTTATCCCTCAATATAATAACAATTATACTAATAGCCAAATTCTAAATATCAAGAAGAAGATCTTTCGATCTTCTTCCTTTTATATTATTTAATCATATCCTGGGAATTGGTATTTGGTTCCATTTACATTGATAAAAAGCCAAATATCGGGTCTTCCTAAATAGATGGAGGTATCAGCGTAAGCTTCAGTACCTCCAACTATTTTATCAGGGTAATCTCCACGAGTTGGTTCGTATACTGATGCTGCATCATCTACTCTTAATGTAGTTGTACGGGTTCTACCATCTATGTAAACCTCTTCAAGAGTATTATCAATTGTGGTGAAATCCGATGACTGTACTAAAGTTGATGATACTGTTCTTACCATAGCATTTGTAGTAACATAAGCACCTCCACTAATACCACTTGTCCCACTTATAGTTACCCCAGATGTACCTTCAGCCCCTGAAGTACCACTTGAGCCTGAGGAAGAGCTTAAGGCACTTGCACCTGCTTCTCCTACTTCTCCTGAAGAACCATTTGTACCACTTGAGCCTGAAGAAGAGCTTAAGGCACTTGCCCCTGAAGCTCCATCTACTCCTGAAGAGCCTGAAGTACCACTTGAACCTGAGGTTGAACTTAAGGCACTTGCCCCTGCTTCTCCTACCTCACCTGAAGAACCATTTGAACCTGTTGATCCGCTACTATTACTTAAGGCACTTGCCCCTGCTTCTCCGGCCTCTCCTGAAGTACCACTTGAGCCTGAGGTTGAACTTAGGGCACTTGCACCTGCTTCACCTGCTTCACCTGCTTCACCTGAAGTACCACTTGAGCCTGTTGATCCACTACTATTACTTAAGGCACTTGCACCTGCTTCACCTACTTCACCTGAAGAACCATTTGAGCCTGTTGATCCACTACTATTACTTAAGGCACTTACACCTGCTTCACCTACTTCACCTGAAGTACCATTTGAGCCACTTGAACCTGAGGTTGAACTTAAGGCACTTGCCCCTGCTTCACCTACTTCACCTGAGGAACCATTTGAGCCTGTTGATCCACTACTATTACTTAGAGCACTTGCACCTGCTTCGCCTACTTCACCGGAAGTACCATTTGTACCACTTGAACCTGAGGTTGAACTTAAGGCACTTGCCCCTGCTTCTCCTACCTCACCTGAAGAACCATTTGAGCCTGTTGATCCACTACTATTACTTAGAGCACTTGCACCTGCTTCGCCTACCTCACCTGAGGAACCATTTGAGCCTGTTGATCCACTACTATTACTTAAGGCACTTGCACCTGCTTCACCTACTTCACCTGAAGTGCCATTTGTACCGCTTGAACCTGAGGTTGAACTTAGAGCACTTGCACCTGCTTCTCCTACCTCACCTGAAGTACCGCTTGAGCCTGTTGATCCGCTACTATTACTTAAGGCACTTGCACCTGCTTCTCCTACCTCTCCTGAAGTACCATTTGTACCACTTGAGCCTGAGGTTGAACTTAAGGCACTTGCCCCTGCTTCGCCTGCTTCACCTGAAGTACCACTTGAGCCTGTTGATCCACTACTATTACTTAAGGCACTTGCACCTGATGTTCCTGCTTCTCCTGAAGTACCATCTACTCCTGAAGAGCCTGAGGTTCCTGTTGTATTGCTTAAGCCTGATTGACCTGCATTTCCGTTTGAGCCTGTTGCACCTGAAGTACCGCTTGAACCTGTTGATCCGCTACTATTACTTAAGGCACTTGCCCCTGCTTCTCCTACCTCACCTGAAGTACCACTTGAGCCTGTTGATCCACTACTATTACTTAAGGCACTTGCCCCTGCTTCTCCTACCTCTCCTGAAGAACCGTTTGTACCGCTTGAACCTGAGGTTGAACTTAGAGCACTTGCACCTGCTTCTCCTACCTCTCCTGAAGAACCATTTGAGCCTGTTGATCCACTACTATTACTTAAGGCACTTGCACCTGCTTCTCCTACCTCTCCTGAAGTACCATTTGTACCGCTTGAGCCTGAGGTTGAACTTAGGGCACTTGCCCCTGCTTCTCCGGCCTCTCCTGAAGTACCATTTGAACCTGTTGATCCGCTACTATTACTCAAGGCACTTGCACCTGCTTCTCCTGAAGTACCATCTACTCCTGAAGAGCCTGAGGTTCCTGTTGTATTGCTTAAGCCTGATTGACCTGCATTTCCGTTTGAGCCTGTTGCACCTGAAGTACCATTTGAGCCACTTGAGCCTGAGGTTGCACTTAGAGCACTTGCACCTGCTTCTCCTACCTCTCCTGAAGAACCATTTGAGCCACTTGAGCCTGAGGTTGAACTTAGAGCACTTGCACCTGCTTCTCCTACCTCTCCTGAAGAACCGTTTGTACCGCTTGAGCCTGAGGTTGAACTTAGGGCACTTGCCCCTGCTTCTCCGGCCTCTCCTGAAGTACCATTTGAACCTGTTGAACCGCTACTATTACTTAGAGCACTTGCACCTGCTTCTCCTGAAGTACCATCTACTCCTGAAGAGCCTGAGGTTCCTGTTGTATTACTTAAACCTGATTGACCTGCATTCCCGTTTGAGCCTGTTGCACCTGAAGTACCATTTGTACCGCTTGAACCGCTACTATTACTTAGAGCACTTGCACCTGCTTCTCCTGAAGTACCATCTACTCCTGAAGAGCCTGAGGTTCCTGTTGTATTACTTAAACCTGATTGACCTGCATTCCCGTTTGAGCCTGTTGCACCTGAAGTACCTGAACTACCGGTTGATCCTGAAGTACCACTCTCACCTGATGAACCCACTGTACCTGAGGAACCTGAGGTATTTGATGAACCTGATGTTCCTGCTTCTCCTGAAGTACCATCTACTCCTGAAGAGCCTGAGGTTCCTGTTGTATTACTTAAACCTGATTGACCTGCATTTCCGTTCGAGCCTGTTGCACCTGAAGAACCATTTGTACCGCTTGAGCCTGAGGAAGAGCTTAAGGCACTTGCACCTGCTTCTCCTGAAGAACCATTTGAGCCACTTGAGCCTGAGGTTCCTGTTGTATTGCTTAAACCTGATTGCCCTGCATTTCCGTTTGAGCCTACTTCACCTGAAGTACCATTTGTACCGCTTGAGCCTGAGGTACCATTTGATCCGGAGGTTCCGGAAGTATTTGATATGTTAGATGAACCAGCAGTACCTGCTTCCCCTGAAGTACTATCGACTCCAGATGTTCCAGATGTTCCAGATGTACCCG
>Ga0222661_1000477_pt1 | contig 15203 bp, 17 predicted proteins | sample AntAcemetagen551_FD_179851 | JGI IMG/M metagenome (GOLD analysis project Ga0222661, IMG submission 179851) | Saline water microbial communities from Ace Lake, Antarctica - #551 | ecosystem: Environmental > Aquatic > Non-marine Saline and Alkaline > Saline | place: Antarctica: Ace Lake...
TAAGATTTATATGGCTCAACATAGAGCAAGAAATAAGCAAAGTGATGAGTTAAGAACTGCTTGTAAAGAAATAAATAATCTAAAGGCAGAGTTAAGAGAAATAAAAGAATTAATTAAAGGAATAGCGAAGTAACATGGCCGTAAGAACAGTATTAACAACCGACACACTAGAAACGTTTAGAACAACGTTTAATAGTCTTTCTACGACAGATATCGGCGATCCAGCGACACTTACAACGACATCAACTAATCTTGTTGGTGCGATTAATGAAGTGTCAGCGTCAACATACTCTGGTTTTTCTATTGTAGATAGCGGTTCTTCAACTACACAGGCTATACAGGGAGGTGATGTAATTACTTTTACAGGTGATTCGAATATAACAGCTGCTGTTACAGCAACTGATACTATCACTTTTACTCTAAATAGTACAATAACAGGGTTAACAAGTTTAGACGCAACAACACTTACTGAGGGAGGTGTTCAAGTTGCTACTAGACCTTTTGCAATTGCTCAAGCAGTTGCACTAGGATAGATTATAAATAGTATTATAAAAAAGGATAAAAAATGGCAAACGATTTCAAAAGATTCGCAAAACCTGATGTAGGTACAAATACAGGTGCTTCAGCTGACGCTGTTTATACAGTTCCAGCAGGCGCAGGTAGTACAGCATTAGAAGCTATTGTTATCGGAATTACTTTAGCAAATAAACATACCACTGGTATCACTGCTTCAGTTTTTTTAGATAACGAAGATGGTTCTAATGATGTATATATTGTTAAAAATGCTACAATACCAGCAGGAGCTTCATTAGAAGTTATGGCGGGTAATAAATTAGTAGTACAGAATGATGGCAGTAATGCTGATGTGTTAAGAGTAGAATCTAGTAGAGCTGCTTCACTTGACGCAACGATAACAGTTTTAGAAGACGTATAATAAAATAGAGGACTAAATGGCATATATTGGAACTAATCCAGCAAACTCAGGAACAGGACTATTTTCGCAAGATACTTTTACTGGCGATGGTAGTACAGTAGCATTTGATTTAACAAACTTAGCTCCTGATGGTGGTGGAAATGAATTACAAGTATTTGTAGATAACGTTAGACAACAAGAAGGTTCGTCAAACGCATATACTTTAGGTTTTGATGGTTCTAGTGAATTAAAAAGAATTACATTTACAGCAGCTCCAGCAGCAGCAGCTTCAATATACGTTTTAAACCCTGGTACAACAAATGTACAACAAATTTCAACTATAAGTGACAACACAGTTACTACAGCAAAAGTACAAGATAACGCAGTTACAGTTGCTAAATTAGCAAGTACGTTAGACTTATCATCTAATACATTAACTTTACCTAATGATGTAGTAAATGCGGACAAGATAGTAGATGACGCAATCAGTGAAGAGCATTTAGATGTAACAGTAATTACAGGTCACACAGAATTATCTGAAAGTAGAGCAGATGGTGATTTCATTTTAATTTATGACTCATCAACTGGTACTCTTAAAAAAATTCAAGCATCTAATTTAGGTATTGTAGTTCCTACAATATCTTCTGTATCTCCAACTAATGTAGTATCGGGTGACGGTACAGGTAATTATACTTTTACAATTACGGGAACAAATTTTTCTGCTGGAGCAACGGCAAAACTAGTTAATGATAGTGGTACCGATATTGCTTTTGATACTTTAACAAGAGATTCAGCAACTCAATTAACAGGTGTTGTTGCGAAATCAAGTTTACTAAATTCAGGTGAGCCATTTGATGTTTCTGTAACATCAAATTCACTTACAGGAACTTTAACAAATCAAATTAATGTTGACGCAAGTCCAGCATATGTAACTGCTTCAGGTTCTTTAGGAACTGTATTAAATGGATTAGTAGGTTCTACAACTTTAGAAGTTGTTGCATCCGATCCAGAGTCAGCAGGAAACGTTACATATGAAATTCAATCTGGTTCTTTACCAGCTGGCGCTTCAGGTACAACACTACATGAAAACGGTGTATCAAAATTTCAAATATCAGGTTTTAGTGCTGTAGGTTCTAACACAACATCAAATTTCGTATTAAGAGCAGTTGACGCTGCCTCAAATACAACTTCAAGAGCATTTGCTATAACAGTAAACGCTCCTGCTTCAACATCATTTACATCTTCAGGTACATTTAGTGTGCCAGCAGGAATTACTGCAGTAGATGTATTAGTCGTAGCTGGAGGAGGTACAGGTGGAACTCAACACGCTGGTGGAGGTGGTGCTGGTGGATTAATATTCATGCCAGGATTTACAGTTACTCCAGGTGGAACAGTTACAGTTACAGTTGGTGGCGGTGGCGGTGTGAATCCAGGAACACAACCAATTCCCTTAACACAAGGACAAGATTCAGTATTTGGAACATTAACTGCAAAAGGTGGTGGATCAGGATCTGTTGGTGGGCCAGCAAATCCAAATCCATATGTAGGACAACCAGGAGGAAGTGGTGGTGGTGGTGGACATGATGGATTAGCAGCAGGTTCAGCAATTCAACCAACTCAACCAGGAAATTCGGGTGCTTATGGATTTGGTAATGCTGGTGGTGGACAAACTCCAGGACCTTGTACAGCTGGTGGCGGAGGTGGTGGAGCTGGTGCTGCTGGGCCAAGTTCAAATCCATCAGGAGGTAATTATGGTGCTCCAGGTGGTATAGGTAAAGCTTACACAATCGCAGATGGTACTACATCAGTTTATTATGCTGGTGGTGGAGGAGGAGCTTCACATCAGGGAGCTGACGGTACAGGTGGAACAGGCGGTCAAGGTGGTGGTGGTAATGGTGGTATTTATGGTGGAGCTCCAGGTTGTGGTCCTGGTGGTATGAATGGTGGATTGGGTGAAGCAAATAAAGGTGGCGGTGGAGGTGCAAAAGGTCCTGGATATACCCAAAACTCTGGTGCAGATGCACTTGGTGGCGGCTCAGGTATAGTAATCGTAAGGTATTAATAAATGGCATATATAGGAAGACAACCCAGTTACGGAGCACTAGAAACTCAGAATTTAACAGCTGATTCATCTACAACTACATTTACTTTAAATTATGCAGTAGGCAGTACAGCTTCAGTATTAGTTTCAGTTGCCGGTGTAATTCAACAACCAAATACAGGTTACTCTTTAACAGGTGGTGGAAACAATATAGTATTTTCCGCAGCGCCTACAACAGGCGATACAGTATTTGTAACATTTTTAGGTCTTAATAGAGATGTTGGAAGTTTTTTAAATTCAGGTATTATTACAACTCAAACAGCAGAAGCTTCTGTAGCACAAGATGATTTAATTTTAATTTATGATACATCTGCATCTGCTTTAAGAAAGATGACAAAGGCAAATTTCGCACCTACTGTTACTTTAACATATGTTACAAGAACAGCAACAGGTGACGGTTCAACAGCAGGATTTACTGTGACAAGTGGTACGGCTGTGGATAATGTTATAGTATTAGTTAACGGTTTGACACAACAACCTACATCAGATTATACTATTTCATCAACAACTTTAACATTTGGAACGGCTCCAGAGGCTTCAGATGCAATAGTAATTAGGGAATTACCTAGAGAAGGTTAATAAATAGATATATGACAAAGATTAGACAATCAAATATAGATGACAGCATTATAACTGGATTAACAGACTTAAACGCTGTTCCAGCAGGGGGTGATTTTGTTCTTTTTTACGATCAGAGTGCAGGTACTTTAAGAAAAGTTAGTAGAGATAAATTTTTAGGTTCTCCTACAGTATCATCAGTATCTCCAACAAATTTAACATCAGGAGATGGTACTGGTAATTATACAATAGTCATTACAGGAACAGATTTTAATTCAGGTGTGACAGCAAAATTACTTACATCAGGTGCAAGTGAAGTTGCTTTTGATAGCTTAGCAAGAAACTCAGCAACTCAATTAACAGGTGTAATTGCTAAATCTAGTTTATCAAACGCTAATGAACCTTATGGTGTACTAGTAACAAATACCAATGGTACTTCTAATTCATTAACAGGTCAAATTAATATTGATGCTCAACCAGTATTTACAACTACCTCAGGTAGTTTGGGTACATTTTCTCAAGGTTCATCTGCTTCAGTTTCTGTAAACGCAACTGACCCAGAGTCAGCAGGTAATGTTACATTTGAAATTCAATCTGGTTCTTTACCAGCAGGAATGACATTAGTAAATACAGCCGCAGAAGGTGGAACAGCAGTTATATCAGGTACAACTCCTTCACCAGGAAGTGGTACAACATATAACTTTGTTTTAAGAGCCGTAGATGCAGCGTCAAACACATCTTCAAGAGCATTTAGTATAGCAGTTAGTCAACCAACAACAGAATCATTTACATCATCTGGTACTTTCTCAGTACCTGGATATGTTTCAGCTATTGACTTATTAGTTATTGCTGCTGGAGGTGGTGGAGGTACCGGTGGATCATCAACTCCTGGTTCTGCGGGTGGTGGCGGTGGTGCCGGAGGTTTAGTATTTATTCCATCATATCCAGTAACAGGTAGTGGAACAGTTACAGTGACTGTAGGTTGTGGTGGAGCTGAAGCCTCTATTAGTGGCGCACAAGGTACAATTGGACAAGATTCATCATTTGGTTCGCCTGGAGATCCAGGTTTAGGACAAGGTGGAATTATTACAGCTAAAGGTGGTGGCGGCGGTGGACAAGGTACTGGAGCAGGTAATCCTGGAGGTTCTGGTGGTGGTGGAGGTGGTCCAAATAGTGGTGGTACTGCTACTCAACCAACTCAACCAGGTAACTCTGGTGCTTATGGATTTGGCTTTGCTGGAGGTGGGGGTAATCCTAGTTGCGGTAATACTGGTGGTGGAGGCGGAGGTGGCGCTGGCGCTGTTGGTTATACTTCTCCGCATCCTACTTCGCCAGCACAAGGCGGTAGTGGTGCTGCTGGTGGTGCTGGAAAAGCTTACACAATTGGAGACGGTACAACATCAGTTTATTATGCTGGTGGCGGAGGTGGTGGTGCAGGTTTCACAGGTCAAACAAATCCTAACCCATTTGAAGATGGTTATAACTTACCAGGTGGTGGTGGTGGACAAGGTGGTGGTGGTACCGGTGCAAGATATAATTGTAAAACACCAGGAATGACACCAGGTGCCGATGGTCAAGCAAATAAAGGTGGTGGAGCAGGTGGCGGAGGACGAGGTTCTTGTAGTCAACCAATGTCATACGCTGGTGGTGGTGGTAAGGGTGTAGTAATCGTAAGATACTAAATAGTAATATAGATAAAAAATTTTAAAGGAGAACATTGAAATGGCTGAAAAAGAAAAGAAACACGGTATAAAAAACCCAAATGAGGGTACAGATGGTAAACTGGCGTCAAATATGACAGGCGAAGCCATTGAAGGAAATTATGATTACGGTAGTATCACAGATAGTGATAAAAAAGTAGTCACTGAGATTATTGATTTAATGCGACAAAGAGGTGATGTACCTTGTAGTATGTTCGCAGAAGAATTAAAAGCAAGATTTCAAATGGTAGAAATACCAATGAAAAGTATTGAAGACTCTGTATGGGGTCAGATGACTAAAGATGAAAGAATTGGACAAAGTGTACAAGGTTTTAGACAGTCAACTGATGAAAAGGGTGAGAAGATTAGAATACCCCACGTTGGGTTTTCTGCTGACCTAGATTACCTTGATGAGTTTATTAATAGACTAGTTAAAAAAATAGAGAGTATTAAAACAAAATAAAGAGAGAAGTAAATGGCACTTACAAAGATAACTAAAACTGGTATTACTGCAGACGCAATTGACGCTACTAAAATAGCAGACAATGCGATTGAAACAGCTCAAATTAAAGCTGACGCTGTAAATGCTACCAAAATAGCAGATGATTCTATTAGTGAAGAACATTTAGATGTCACTTCAATAACAGGTCACACAGAATTATCTGCTCAAGCAGCTGATGATGATATTTTATTAGTCTTTGATACTAGTGCTGGTACTCTTAAAAAAATTCAAGCGTCTAACGTAGGAACTGCCGCTGTTACTATAACTTCTATATCACCAACATCAGTTGTATCTGGTGATGGTACAGGAAATCACACATTTGTAATTACAGGTAAAAATTATGCTGTAGGAACAACTGCTAATTTAGTCAATTCAAGTGGAACAGATGTTTCATTTGATACACTTACTAGGAATTCATCTACTCAACTAACTGGCGTTATTGCCAAATCATCTTTACTAAATTCTGGAGAACCATTTGATATTAAAGTAATTGGTGTAAATGGTACAAATGCTATCTTAACAGATCAAATTAGTGTAGATGCATCTCCAACGTTTGTAACTGCTTCAGGTACTTTAGGAACATTTACAGAAGGAGCCAGTGTAAGTGTATCAGTAAATGCTACCGATCCTGAATCAGCAGGTAATGTAACATTTGAAATACAATCAGGTTCTTTACCAGCAGGTTTAACTTTAACAAACACTGCGGCTGAAGGTGGAACAGCAATTATTTCAGGTACAGCATCTGATGTACCAGCAAACACAACATCAAATTTCGTATTAAGAGCTATTGATGCAGCATCAAATACATCTAGTAGATCATTTTCAATCACTATAAATCATGTTGTAACATCAACATCATTTACTTCATCTGGTACTTTTTCAGTTCCGTCAGGTGTTACAAATATTGATTCAATATTAGTAATTGCTGGTGGAGGTGCTGGTGGTGGTGATAATGGTGGTGGTGGTGGTGCTGGTGGATTAATATTCATGCCAGATTACCCTGTTGCACCAAGTGGAACTATTACAGTCACAATTGGTTGTGGTGGAACCGGTAGCCCTGGTGAGGGTATAGTTGGACAAGATTCAGCATTTGGTTCTCCAGGAGATCCAGGTTTAGGTTGTGGTGGAGTTTTAACTGCCAAAGGTGGTGGAAGAGGACGAGGTGCTTCTCCTGGAGCAGGTGGTCAAGGCGGTTCTGGTGGTGGTGCAAACGGTCACTATAACAATTGCCAAGGTGGTTGTGCTACTCAACCTACTCAACCTGGAAACTCAGGTGCTTATGGATTTGGTTTTGATGGACGAGCTTCATCTACAACTCTTAGACGTGGAGGTGCAGGTGGTGGTGCAGGTGGTTTAGGAACTGCATCTGGAAACTATGCAGGTCAAGGTGGTGTAGGAAAAGCTTACACGATAGGAGATGGAACTACTCCGGTTGCTTATGCTGGTGGTTCTGGTGGTGCATCAAATGCACCTAATACACACGGTCAAGGTAGTCCTTGTGGAACAGGTGGAAGAGGGGGTTCTCCAGATTCAAGTCCAACTAAAGGAATTAGTGGTACAGCAAATAGAGGTGGCGCAGGAGGTGGCGGTATGAACAATGGATCATGTAATAACTGTGGTGGTGGTGGTGGTAAAGGTATTATAATCGTAAGATACTAATTTTTTACTAAACTAAATAATATATTATGATTGAAGTTATTGATAACGCATTACCTGAATCTATTTTTAATGAATTATGTAATCATGTAATTCGGAAAGATTTTCCTTGGTATTTTTCAACTGATATTGATAGAAACAGATTAGTAAGTTCTGAAGAAGAAAATCCTGGTCTGTGTGAAGATAAAAATTCTATTTCATCACATCAATTTGTTCATAGTTTGTACAGTTTAAAAGATAAAGAAAAAGTACATTCACCATCTTTCAATCTATTTAATAAACCCATATTTCATTTTTTAGAAAACAAAAATATGAGTGGTCATTTATATAGATGTAAGTTAAACTTACTTACAAATACACATAAAATTAAAGATAATAACTTATATAATATTCCTCATGTAGATATAGACATACCTCATTTTTCAGTTTTATTATATTTAAATGATAGTGATGGTGACACTATTTTTTTTAATGAAAGAAACGATGGTGAAAAAACTAGACCTAAATCAGTTTCTATTAAACAAAGAATTTTACCAAAAAGAAATAGAATTGTTTTATCCAACGGCAATTTTCATGCCAGTACAAATCCTATAAATACAGATTATAGAATAGTATATAATGCAGTGGTGTTAATATAATGACTAATTTTTTAACTAATGTACCTAGATTTGAAACTGAACAAGGCGATAAAATACTTTATCCATTTAGTCCTCCTATTTTTCAAACAGAGGTCGATACAAATTTCACAAAAGAACTCATAGAAGAAGGTCGTAAACTTACAATAGAAGAAGACGATTACAGTTTTAAACTTGCTGGTAATCTAAAGTACGGCCGATCATATCACTACAAAGAAGACTATTTACTTAAAGTAGAACCTTATTTAAAGACATATGTTGAAAGATTTTTCAATGGAATCTATTCTCAATATGGAAAAGATAATAAAATGGTTGAAAGACTATTAGAAGTACAACACGATAGACGACAGCTTAAACAAGGTAATGTAAGATTAGATACTTTGTGGATAAATTTTTCTCAAAAACACGATTTTAATCCACCTCACACACATACAGGAATATTATCGTTTGTTATATTTTGTCAAACACCTAAAGAAATATTTGAAGTACAAGCTGATAGTAATACTCAAAGAGCTGGTGAGTTACATTTCCAATATGGAGAACCTATTACACAATTAATGGGTAGTGAATATCCGGTAAAACCTTATGAAAATTTAATGTTTATATTTCCTAATGAGTTAAAACATTTTGTGCCAGCCTATTGGGTTGACGCAGAACGTATATCGGTATCAGGCAATTTTGTGGTAGTCTAAATAGAATAAAGGAGTTATATAATGCAAGTACAGAATACATATTTTTGGTTTAAAGAAGCCTTGACACCAGAACAATGTCAAAAAATTATTGATCTTGGTATTAATGAAATAGACCGTATTAAGAAAGCTGGTGGTTCTACCGAAGCAACTACTTTTGGAGATAATCACAAACAAGCTTTTGAAAAAACAGGTAAAGAAGTAATACCCCAACAAGACAAAACTATTGAAGAAATAAAATCACAAGTTGGTGAGAATAAAAATATTGAACAAGAGAGATATGTTAGAGATAGTGAAGTCGCTTGGTTTAACAATCCTTGGTTATATGATTTAATACACCCATTTTTAAGAACTGCCAATGAAAAGGCTGGTTGGAAATATGAATGGGATTTTAGTGAATCTTTTCAGTTTACAAAATATAATAAAGGTGGTTTCTATGGTTGGCACGCAGATGGTAATAGTTGTAATTTTGGAAGATATAAAAGACATATACCTGGAGTAAGTCCAACAGCACCAAATGGTAGACCACTCAAAGGTTATACAGACAATCCTAATATGATTGGTAAAGTTCGTAAGTTGTCGATAACGATTAATCTAAATGAACCAGGTGAATATGATGGTGGTAATTTAAAATTTGATTTTGGTCCACATGCCGCAGGTAAACGTTTCCATGAGGTAGAAGAAATACGACCACAAGGTTCTATTATAGTATTTCCCTCATATGTGTATCATCAAGTAACACCAGTAACAAGAGGAACTAGATATTCTTTAGTCTTATGGTCTCTAGGACAGCCTTTTAAATAAGAACTAAATATAGATAAACAAGGAGTAAAATTATGGACATGAAAAAGTATATTTCAAATTGGGACACACTAACTGAAGAACAACAAAAAAACGCAGAAGCTCAATTTAAAGGTAATCCTGGATTGAATACTAATGTTGTACACCCAGCTGCTAAATTCTTTGAAGAAAATAGATGGGTTAAAATAGATAAATTTATTGATAGTAATATGTGCAATCTGTTGTATCATCACATACAATTAGAAACTGCTCGTTTAAATTACTATGATGAAAATGGTATAGATTATAATAAAGATATAGATGGTACCTTTACTGATCAACAAGCTCCTGGTGATTTTAGTAAGTATGGCGACCCTATTATGGATACATTATTAAGTTTATCTTTAGAACAAATGCAAACCCTTACCGGTAAAGAATTAGTCCCTACATACTCATATCATAGATTATATACAACTGGTACAGAATTAAAAAGACACCAAGATAGACCAAGTTGTGAAATTTCAACAACTCTTTGTTTAGGATATGACGTATCAAATGTTGATGCTAGTACATATCCAGATTGGGATTGGCCTATGTTTATTAAAGAGAAAAATGGTAACGAAGTGCCTGTTCATATGAAACCAGGTGATATGATTATCTATCGTGGTTGTGAATTAGAACATTGGAGAGAACCATATTGGGGTAAAAATCACGCACAAGTCTTTTTACACTACAATGAAAAAAATGGACATTATGATATACCACATGATGGTAGACCCATACTTGGAATGCCAGCAACATTTAGAAGTAAAGAAGCAATAAATGAACAAGACAATACAAATGTAACAGAGGTAAAAATACCAAATAAATCTAAAAAAATTATATACTAAATTATATTAAATTATGTCAAGTGAAAAAATTGAACAAAACTGGAAAGTACAGATTGTTAATGATAACCCTACATTTCCTTTTGTAGTGGTAGACAATTGGTATACTCCCAATGAAGAAAAGGCAGTTTGGAAAGAATTAGATTTCTTTAGTGCAACTCCAAAAAATCAAATAGATCGTGCTGAAAATACTGTCGTAGCTCGTGATTCAGATGGCGCCGCAAAAAGCAATGCGTACAGATTTTATATAGAGGATTTTTATAAAAAGCGTGAGTTATCGCCTATATTAAATTGTATGTATAAACAAAGAACACCTGAATTTCATAAAATTATAGAAGACAATTGTATGCCCTATGCTCGTAGTTTTGTGTCTTCTAATGACGATAGTAGTTTATTGTCGTATTACGAAGAAAACGATCACTATAAACCTCACCACGATACATTTGCCTGGACTTGTTTAATATGGATGGTAAGAGAACCACGATTATTTAATGGTGGCGACTTTAAAATGAATGAACCTGATATAGAAGTTAAATTAAAAAATAATAGAATGGTAATGTTTCCTTGTTGTTATTTACATAGTGTATCTCCTGTTAAATTTCACACACAACCTAAAGAAATAGGTTATGGAAGATATACATTAACACATTTTTATTATGGAACCCCTAAAGGTTAAATATGAAAACAAATAAGATTATTATAGTAGGTGGTGGTAGCGCTGGTTGGATGGCAGCGGCTACTTTAATAAATCAATTTCCGACTAAAGATATCACTGTAATAGAGTCACCTAATGTTCCTACTGTAGGTGTAGGTGAAAGTACATTAGGTCAAATTAATACTTGGTTAGACTTATTGAATATTAAAGATGAAGACTTTATGCCTCATACAGATGCAAGTTATAAGTTAAGTATTCGTTTTGAAGATTTTTATAAAAAAGGTGATGGGGGTTTTCATTATCCATTTGGTAATGTAATAGAAACAGAAAGATTAGGATTAAAACAATTATGGTTTTTAAAGAAATATTTACAACCAGAAACACCTATTACAGATTATGCCAATTCAGTATATCAAAATATGGCGTTAGTAAATAATAATACACTATTTAAGAATGAAAATAAAGAATTAGATTACTTTGATTTTAAAGATCACGTTGCTTATCATTTTGATGCTACTAAATTTGGATCGTGGTTAAAAGATCAATATTGTAAACCAAAAGGTGTCAAACATATATTAGAAGATGTGAAAACAATTGAAACAAATGATGAGGGTATTGTATCTTTAAATAACACACACAAAGCTAATATGTTTATTGATTGTACAGGTTTTAAATCTTTATTACTAGGTGACACACTTAAAGAACACTTTAATGATTACTCTAACTTATTAGTTAATAATAAAGCTTGGGCAACAAGAGTACCTTATAAAGATAAAGAAAATGAATTAGTCCCTTATACTAATTGCACAGCGATTGAAAATGGTTGGGTATGGAATATACCTAGTTGGGAACGAATAGGTACAGGTTATGTATATTCTGACAAGTATGTAAGTGATGAAGAAGCGTTAAATGAATTTAAAAAACATTTAGATAAAAATGGTAGTGATTATTCTAATAGTGAATTTAAAAATATAAAAATGAGAGTTGGAATACATGACAGATTATTTGTAAAGAATGTATGTGCCATTGGACTATCTGCTGGGTTTATAGAGCCGTTAGAGTCAAATGGTTTATTAAGTGTACATGAGTTTTTAATCAATCTAGTTAAAGTTATGAAAAGGGGTGAAGGAGATACTATAAGTCAATGGGACAGAGATAATTTTAATGTAGAGTGTAAAAGATTTTTTGATGAGTTTACTGAATTTGTTGCTATGCATTATGCTTTATCACATAGAGAAGATACAAAGTATTGGAAAGATGTTACTAACAAATCTTTTATTGATAATAGATTAAATAATAATAGTATGTATGAAGATATTTTAGCAAAAATGGATAATAAAAAATGGTTAAGATCAGATAGTGGTCATCATTGTATAGGAGTAGGATTAAGATACTTTGGATACGATATATTAAAAGATAATTCTACTAAAGTAGATAGGTTAATGATAGGGTTAAGAGAAAAAGAAGTTAATAAATGGAATATCATTTGTAAAGATAAACCTAAACTATTACAATTTTTAAAAGATAATATACATAAAAATGCCTGAATTTAAAACACATAATCTTTGGCCGATACCAATTTATCAAGGAAAAATACCTGTAAAGCAAGAATGGAAAGATGCTGTCATTAACACAGAATATGAAAGAACGCATATTAATAATAGTGATATTTCAAAAGATCGTTACCTTTTGAATACTATACCTGATTTAAAACAAGATATAGAAAACCATTGTGAAAGATTTGTAAGAAAATATTTAACAGTAAAAGATAACGCACAATTTTATTTACAAAATTCTTGGTGTAATATACACGGACCTGAAGAAAGCTCACAAATACATTTTCACGCAAGTTCTTTATTAAGTGGTGTGTATTATCCTATACTTCCAAAAAACTCTGGTGATATATCGTTTCATAAAGGAAGTATATATACTAATGTATTTCATCAATCAATACGATTTGAATATGAAGAAAATAATAATATAACTGCTGAACAATATGTTATAGATTTAAAAGAAGGAGATATTGTATTATTTCCTTCTCATTTAGATCATAGTGTTCGAAAAAATAATAGTAATGAAAAACGATACTCAATTGCATTTAACTTTTATGTTAGAGGTAAATTTGGAAAAGAAGAATATATATTGGAGATAAAATGAGTGAAGATAAAAAAGAAGAAAAGAAGTTTGAAGTAGATTACACTAATTTAAAACCTTTGAATGTAAAAAAATCAAAAGGTAAATTTAAAACATTTACAAATGGAAGTGTAATACCTGGAACAGAGTTTCAACCTTATCTTGGAAAACCTTTAGTAGTAAATTTAGATGAAATACTTTCCGTCTATCCATCGGAAGATGAAATAGGAACTATGATACACGCCATAAATAATCAAAGCACATGGAAAGTATTAGAAGACCTTGATACTGTGATTAAACGGATTAACGAATAATGATTAAATCAGAATACTTTGCCTCGCCAGTTTATGTAGAAGAAAAGCCTGAATGGGTAGAAAAGTTAGATAATCTATCTAATCCCTATATTAAAAAAGCAAGAGATGACCAGGAAGAAAACAATAAGAAAAGATTAACACTTGGTTATAAAAATGATATTGGTGTGACTTATCATAGTCACCCTTTAGAACCAGATGAAAACTTTAGATTTTTCCATGACCACGTGGCTAAAAAATCACGTTGGTGTTTAGATGACATGGGGTATGATATGGAAAATTATTCTCTAGTATATACAGAAAGTTGGGTACAAGAGTTTTCATTTAATGGTGCTGGTCATCATTGGTTTCATACTCATGGTAATAATCATATTTCTGGTTTCTATTTTTTAAAGGCAAGTGAAAAAACTTCAAGGCCTTTCTTTCAGGATCCAAGAACAGCTCATGTACCTCTTAAATTAAAAGAAAAAGATAGTACAAAGATTACAAACGCATGTGATATAGTTAATTTTAATGTTAAACCAGGTACTCTTATATTGTTTCCAGCGTATATGTCACACGCTTATATGGTAGATCACGGTATTGAACCCTTTAGATTTATACACATTAATATACGTGCTGTAGAGAAGGATATATTGTCTTCTTTTAGTATGAATTCATCAAATTTCAGTTAATATAATCTTATAAATATACTGTAAGGGAGATTATATGGCAGTAGTTCAAAGTCAATCAATTAATATAGTTATAGATCAAGGTGCAGATTTTAGTAAGAATTTGACCGTTACAACTGACGGATCAACAGCTTATGATATATCTGGGTTAACTTTTACTGGACAAATTAGACCATCATATGAATCCTCAACTTTAACAGCAACTTTCACAGCCTCAATAGTAACAGCAGCGTCAGGTATATACAAGATAACATTAACAGATACGGTCACTAAAAATATTAGTGCTGGTCGTTATGTTTATGATGTAATGATGACACTTACTGATTCAACTATTGAAGTTGTACAAAAAGGAATAATAACAGTTAATCCTAGAGTGACGCAACTATAATGAATGAGTTACAAGAATTTTTTAATTCTGTAGCAAAAGAGAAGAAAAAGTTAGAAGAAGAAAGAGTAAGATTTACTCCTAGAGTAAACATTGATCTTTCAAATGACTTATCTAGTTTTTTTGGTACAGTAACAGAAGCAACGAAAGAACACGTTATCATAGCGAAACGTGACTCTACTAAACTCGATGCTCTTAAAGGTTTCTTTGATAGACTAGATCATTTTGAATCTGCTCTTAATGAAAATATTGAAAAACAAAAAGATGGATTTGATGTTGACGAAGTTAAGTATGATGTAGAAACTCCAGCTAAAAAAGTTGAAGAGCCAGAAGAACTAGAGAAAGAAGAAGTTAAAGAAAGTTTAGTTTCTAACGTGGCAAACGTAATGTCTGGAATGGGCTTTAAGAAAGAAGAAGCTATTCCTTTAAGTGATTTACAAAAATTACAATTAGAGTTTAGACATTTCAAAGATGTAGTCATAAAACAAATGGCTTCAATAGGTGGTGGTGGTGAAGTAAGGTTATTGAATTTAGATGACGTTGATACGAGCTCACTTGGTAATGGTAAATTTTTAGCATATAACTCTACGACTAAAAAATTAGAATTTACAGACCAAGTGGACGGTA
>Ga0222661_1000480_pt1 | contig 15133 bp, 17 predicted proteins | sample AntAcemetagen551_FD_179851 | JGI IMG/M metagenome (GOLD analysis project Ga0222661, IMG submission 179851) | Saline water microbial communities from Ace Lake, Antarctica - #551 | ecosystem: Environmental > Aquatic > Non-marine Saline and Alkaline > Saline | place: Antarctica: Ace Lake...
TTAAGTGACGGGTTAAAATTCTTTGATAAGTCTGGATTCTTTCACAGCCTCCAATAATTCCTCGATGCTTTAAAATTTTATCTTTCATTGTATAATTTATTGGTTTGTAATTATATTCAAATATAAAACTTTATTTACATTAGAACACATAAAAAAGCATATTTATTTTTGTAAATATTCACTATAAGCCATTAATAAGTAGACGGGGTAAGGGTTTTACTCCTTTTCAAAAACTGTAAATAATATAGGAATAATAGAAAGGGCTGCTAAAATAAGGTTGTAATGGTTCACACCGTTTAGCTCAATATCTCCAAAAGCTGCAGCGGCAAGAATACCAGTTACCGTTCTTTTGGAACTTAGCTTTCCTTTCTTGTCCTTTAACACCCCAAACAGGGCAGTAAGCAAAGAAAGAGATCCTTTTAATATTCCCATATTGTTTTTAATACTAAACGCCTTAGAAACGATCTGAGGCCGTTTAAATATGTTCTTTATGCTGAACTTCTTTTTAGTGCTTTCCACCAGTGTTTTTTCTGTTAGGGATTAGCGTATCTACTATCCTTTTCACAAGGTTGTAAATAGAGTTATCCTTTTCGCTGGGTGTTAATCTCACGATCAACTCAAAAATAACAAGGGCCACACTAATAATCTCCCAAAGGTTTTCTGTAATAATATCCATAATTCTAATTTTTAATTAATTTTTTGTTGTATTGTTCCACCTTGCTCTGGTTTCCCTAATATCGTAATGTACGAAGGTATTGTAAATTCCTATTCCTCCATCTAAAACATAGCCAAACTGAGTGAGCACCTCTAAAGTCCTAAATAAACCCTCTGCGCTCAAATCTGAGGGGTTTAAATCTGCTGCCTTACCTAATAGGTGTTGACTGTTTTTAGAGCCTCCTATGAGCTTATTGTGCTTTGTACATCTGTAGGCACTATTTATTGTTATTGACCTCCCTATGAAGTCACGAATATCTTGTAACTCCTCAGCTAATTTTTTAACCTCTACTAAAACCTCAGCTGGCATTTCACACCCGCACTTACACTGGAACTCTCTGAGTTTAAAATTATTTGTTAGCCTCATTTTCCTGTTTTCTTTTCTTGCACATTTGATATATCTTAATAGCTGTGTAAACAGCGGACAGGGAGAGCACCACAATTTTTAGCATAGTTTCCACATTTGTTAAAGTGAAACTAACTGCTCCAGTATTTACCAAAAGTATGTGGTCAGATAATAGACTACTTAGTACTTTTTGGCTCATTTCCTTTCCCAGCATTGCTCTCTTTTTTGTTAAGTTTTAAAAATAATCTAAGTTTCTTTTCGTTTTCTATTTTTTGCTCTTTCCTGTTCATCCTATCTCCATCCCTCCTTCATAGTAAACTGTTCCTTTAATTGGCCACATTTGGTCATTAGACGTTCTCACATTGTACTCAGGAAATAAGCTATTGTTTGCACATAAATAATCAATTAATCGTTCACTATAAAACTGTGCGTTATTTCGCTGCTCCTCCACTAATCTATCCAGCTCTCCTCTACTTATTGGTGAGCTATCTTCTGAGCTGTAAGTGCTCAGGCTGCCATTATTAATCTTGTATAGCATAGAAGGCAATATCTCCAATAAGGCCCAGTGTAAAGTGGCCCGCATAACAAAGTCCTCCAGGAGTGTTTTCTGGTCTGCTGTTAAATTAGCCGCCACAATAGCACCCTGTATTGTCTTGTAAAGGTTAGTTCCCAAAAGTGGCTGGATCCATTTATCTTGTGCTAAAATCAGTCTAGGCTCCAAAAAAGTAGGATCTACACTTCCATTAATAGTTGAATACCTTTTTATGTATTCTTCATCTATAAATAATACGCTTTGAGGTAGTGCCATTTTTAATCGTTTAAAACTTTAGGGTTATAATTCGTAGCCGTTGGGTTGGTAATTGGAAAACTAGGACTTCCAAGTACATCTGTAAAGCCATTAGGGTTTATCACTTTAAAGTGCTTCATTAAGTCGGCTGGCAAAAATTGCCCTCCTTTGTAATCCTTTCCAGATATATTAATAGTTCTCCCAGCTGGAACACGTTTAAGGAAATAGGTTAACCTCCTCCACTTGTGCCTACAGTTGTAACTCCCTTTCCATAAAAATATAGAGTAAGTTCCAAAAGGCTTATTGGTAGTGGTGAAGCTCATTTGGTTAATATCCTCCTTTCGGTAAAGGTTATTCTTGTAAGTGGTAATCATTTCCACACAAAATTTCCTACTCGTGCTAATCGGTGCGCCTCCTACATACTCATACCTTATCCTATAAAAACCACTATCCATGAAAGAGCTCGCATCTGGATCATTCTGTATTGCAAAACTGTAGTTTTTGGAATAGTGATTGTCTGCCTGAGGTTCACCATCTACATCTTCTTCATCAATCAATATCCAATCCTCCTCAAACTCTGTTCTATCCTGTCCAATCTTGCTCATTTGCTCCAGAACTCCACTCTCCTCTGTAGGGTTTGGGATATATTTACCTTCACTTTCTTGGCCCTTTCCATCTTCGCTGAACTCCATTTTAGATGCACTACAGCACTGGTCGCTTAAATTCTGTTGTGAAGTTATCTCCTCCTCATCTAATATTGGAGCATCCTTTTTTATTAAGGTGATAGGTTTTAAGCTCTCAAAATACAAATCTAAATTTATACCTACCTCATTTAATAATTTGCTCAGTCCTTTCAGAACGATTAATTGATAAGGCTGCACCACAGTAGCCTCAAATAACTCAAATGATGTTCTTAATTCGTCTGCATTATTTCCAAAACCAGAACTATCTCTAATACCAAATAACATTGGGCTTGTAACTCTGTGGCCAATCATTATTTTTTGAGTTACTTCGGTACTTAAAAACTGGTATTGTTTGTCTGCATCCGAAAGAGGGAAAGGGGTCATGTCTGGTGCTCTGTCCTTTCCATCACTAAAGGTCATAACAAACTTGCCAGCGTTTCCCGTTCCGCTTAATTCCTTCTTTATCGTTTGCTTTATCTGGTTTCTTTTTTCAATTCCAGGAACTCCATTATTGAAGTTAATTAGGAACGAAGGAGCCAAACCATTCTTAATATTATTAAGGTGGTAAATAGCAATCTCTTTGTCTAGCTCTATGTAGTTTACTGCTCCTAAATAGTCAGGTTTTGGGTAAGTCTTATCTCCTACACTATAACCCTTAACACAAAATAATTGGTTTGGATAAAGCTGTTTGTCCTCTGGATTAAATGCCGCTATTTCTAACGGTGTATATTCCTTTTTTCGGTACTGAGCCCAATCGTCACTATAAAAGTATGTTTCTGGCTCTCCATCCTCATTAGGCTCTCCAGCTCTTACCTTTTGGAATGGCACATGGTACATCTCTGTGAAAGTTGTACGGTCTAAACTATAAACTATGTTTAAATAAAACCCGTTAAATACCTTTAAATCTTTAATGCACTTTTTAACCTCGTCCTCTCCTAAGGTTTCCATGAAGGATTGGAGCCTTAACCATTGGTCTGGCTTTTCATCTCGATCTTTAGCATTTAACCCCTCTCCGTAGATCATATCCGATATTCCGTTAATCAAAGCAGAATGTACAGCACTATTTCTGGCCAGTCCTATTAAAAAGTCTGGGTATAAATTGTCCTCTCCATAATTTATCCAGCCTCCTCTACTTGCGTTCTCTGTAAAATCTTGGTCATAATGAGAACTTAACCCAATGCCATGAACTTCTGAGGAGGTTGGTGATTTAGGTATAGTGCCTTTGTTAATTGTTCTTTTATTGGCCATTGTAAGCTATTGAGTTGGTTAATGGTTCTGCGTATTCTGTGAAGTAATCTTGTGCCTCTCCTATTAATAACAGACCTCTTTCTACAAAGTGAGCTTTCTCTGGGTCGGTCAGGTCAATATCTATATCAATCTCATTTATTGCATAACAAAGGTAGTTATAATACCCACCTATTGAAAGTAATACACCTCCATCGGTTACTGTACCATCTCCACTTGTCCTCATTTTATTCATTACCCAGTATCTTTCTCTTTTATCAATATTCTCATTTTGGAATATCACCTTGTAATCCTTTTGAGTTAACTGGTTAGTAAAAACAAACAGAACGCCCAAAGTAGAGGCTTTCAAATCCCAATCTTTAAGCCTTTCATTTATTGTACAAGTAATGGTTTGAAAGGAGGGGTTATTTGGCTGGAGTTGTAACATTATACTTGTGCTTCTTTGTCCTCGTGCTTGGCTTTCTGCTCCTCCTTTACCTTTACCTTTACCTTCTTTGTCTTTACCTCCACAACTACATGAGGGGCTAGTTTTTTAATTAACTGGAGGGTCTTCTGAGTAGCGTTTTTTAAATCTACTTTTCTGCTCCCAATATGTACGTTGTCTTTTAGTGCTTTTAGCATCTTTTTAAGATTAAAAAAAAAGGGGCATCCAATTAATAGAAGCCCCTTTTTTGAAAGTTATTTTTATAAAGCTCTCTTATTAATTAAGCATAAGCGGGAACCAATGTAACTGTTAAGAAGTTATCGAAAGGTAGTGTTTCATAACTCTCTAATCTTCGAGCTGGTAGTTTTTCGTTAGCTGAGAAAGTTAAGGTGTACCCATTAGCATCTCCTTTAGCTTTACCCGTTGCCGCTGTTCCAGCTGTTAACTCTGCTGAATCATACTGACCAATTAACCAGATATTGTCATTATTATCTAAGACAAAAACACACAATCTTGACTGAGCCACATTAAGAAGCTCCTCTCTGTCTGCTGCTGTTAACTGCATTAGTGAAATATTTACCACTTGATTCCAGAAAACTGTACCATTCTCTACCGAACTTGTAATAGTTTCAATAAAATCACCCACCGCTTGGCTCAATTCGTATCTATAAATTGTAGCACCTGGTAAAACATCTATTTCCTCTCCAGCGTTGGTAGTTATTCCAGTCGTGAAATCAGAATGTAACCCTAAAAAAACCGTTTTAATTCCTCCGATCTTATCTTTACACTGGAGTATTCTACCAGTTGTTAATGTACAAGGCATCTATTTAATTTTTAAAGGTTAATATTAAGCTGGTACATAATCATAAGTAACTACGTCTGTTCCGATAGCGATCTGAGTACCTCCTGTGAATCTGTAAACAACTCTTACATTATCACTTCCATCCAAGTTACCCATGTCCAACACTTTAGCCTCATTTAGATCACCTAATAGGTTAGTTCCAAAGAAGAAATTAGTTTTTAAACTCAACATCATTCTATCCGCTTCCATTCCGTTAGCAATCTCAATTTGGATACCGTCAAAGTCTAATGGCTTAGTTCCAACATAAGACTGAAATTGATAGTTTCCAGCTCCTAATGCGTTAATGTAAGCACTTGCTATTGCTGGTGATACATAAAGCCTTAAATCTGGGTGGAATAACAGCTGAGCTGGTATCTGTGCTTTCAACAACTCTAAAGCAGCAATCACCTCTGCGGAAACTGTTGGATTAGATGTAGATGTTACTTTCTGGTCTGCTGGTACAAATGTTCCAACTTGTGAAACTTCCCAAAGTCCATCGAAAGACTGGTAACCTCCAACCGCTAAAGTCTTATCACCTTGCCAAATGTTATACTCTACATCTTGACCAATCTTACCGGCTACGTGTAGTAATAGATAAGTTTCAAAGTTTGGTGGTATCTGTGCATCTATTCTTAAACCTCCTGTTTGCATAGCCTCCCAATCTTCTCTGAATGGCTGCTTACAAAGCTCCAGGTTTACTTGCAAATTGTCTGGAGTTATTACTCTTTCAGCTAATGTAACTGCTGCACTCCCTACTGTGAAATCACAAGTTTGGGCCGCAATCAATCCACTAGATGCTAAAGTTTTTAGTACTCCTTTATATTTTACATTCTCTTTAATCTCAATAAGATTTTCAGAAAGTGTTTTTCCACTTAAAAGTGCAGCAGCAATGTAGGCCTGTGCTAATTCACCAGCATAAGTAGTAGTGATAGATGGCTCTGTGAAATTGTATTTTTTAGTCATTTTTAATTTTTTGAAGATTTAGCAAATATGCTCATCGCTCTCTCTGCTGCGTTCATTTGTGTAAGTGGCTTCTGTATCTCAACTTTCTGCACTTGGTTTAAATTACTTTTCTTGTGTACTGGAGTGGCCGCTGACAGCTTGCTAAAATTTCCGCTTAACTCTTTGGCTAAGTTTTCCATTTTAGTATCAAAATCCTTACTCAACTCTTCAAGTACTGCGATCAATTCCTTTTTTGAAACTGAGGCCTCAACTACTTCCTCCACAACTTCCTCCTCTACAACCTCAGCAGCTATAATTTCGGTTACTGTTCCATCTGCTATCACTATCACCCTTCCATCTTCTAATTGAAAATCTCCAGTCGGTAATGGCATCTTATCACCCTCCTCTGTTACTACATACCCTAAAACACCAACTGCCCAATCTTCGGCATCTGTGCCTATTACTGTACCGTCTTTTAGTTTGGCTTCTGCCATTAGTGTAATCTCTTCTTGCATCCCTAAGAGTGCCTTAATTTTTGAAAGTTTGCTTGTTGCCATTTCTGAATAAGTTAATTAATCGAATAATATCGTTGTAATATAGTAGCCCAATATTAGTCTTGTTCCTTTATGATCTTTTTTATCTCCTCACAAAGCATCTCTTCACTCAGGTTTTTAGGAACTTCGCTAAGTACTTTAGTCTGTCTTTTTACCTGTTCCATCTTATTTACAAAGAAGCCTTCAATGCTAAAGCCTTTTGTTTTCCCAGACTTAATTTGATCTTTCCAGATGTTTTCATCATTCACTTTGATAGCCACCATCCAAGTACCAATAGGAACCTTAAAACCAAAAGCCTCAGATTTATCCACAGGGCTATCCTTAATCCAACTCTCCACTACTGTTAATCCTTGCAGCTTTGTTTGGTGTTCTAAAGTGGTGTTATGCTGTTTGTCATTCTGGAGAAATAACTGGCTCGCTAATCTTACCGTACCCTTAGAAAACCACACGTAATACTCTTTGCCTGTTTCTTTGTCGTACCTAAATATTTGCTTGTTAGGAATAAGGGCTGCACCGATTAAAATCTTTCGGTCTGTATCAGAAACCGCAAAAGTGAAATTACTTTTTGTTTGGTCTTTAAATGCAAGAAAGTTTTCTTGTATAGCTGGCTCACCAACTAAAGAAATGGCATCCACTCCAAACTCACTTTCGTTTTCGTCAATTATTAACTCTACTATTTCAGTCATTTTATTCTAATTTTAAATTTATGTTATAATGTACTTTGGTCTTGAATTATTTGGCTTGCCTCTTGTGAGCTGCTTACATCACTTTCTAAAACATATGCTTGTACTGGTGCAGCTTGGCCCACTTGGCTTGTATCTCCTTGTCCTAGAAAACTAAAATCTATATTAGCTCCTTGTTCTGGACTACCTAAGTCTGGGGCTCCACCACCACCTCCACCACCACCAGCATCTCCTCCACCCTCAGCAGCTCCTCCATCACCAGCATCTCCTCCAGCTTTTAAGCTAGATAATGCTTTCTTTGTGGCTAATACTGAACCAGCTATTCCTAATCCTAATCCAATATTATTAGAGGTGACCAAGGCAGCCGCTGCGACCTTCGAAGCACCTCCAGAAGGAATAGCTAAGGCGGCACCCTGTGCTATAATAGCTGTATTAGCTGCTTTTGTACTTATAATCTGTTTTGCAATACCGACCGCATTTTCGCCAATTATGGCTATAGCCTGGGCAGCTCTGTTTTCTCCAGCCGCCTGAGATAATAATTTAAAGCCATTTCCTATATTATTAATTCTAGCCGCATCAATAGCATCTTCTGCATCTGCTACAGATTGAGCTATCTCAATATCTGACTTTGCTTTCTCTTCTTTTAAATCTTTACTTAGGTTGGTGTATTTCTTTTCTATTGCTGATTTTTGAGCCTCAAAATTATCTGCGTCCTCAATCGCCTCTAAATCTCTTTGTTCCTGTAGTTCTAGCTCTTTTTGAGCTCTTTCATAATCTTCATCTATAGCCATTAAAGCAAGCTCCTCAGTTAACGCCCTGAGCTGTTCGGCTTCTGTTCTTAGCTTTTCTTTTTTTAATTCAGAAGCTAAATTGTCATACTTTTTATTTATTAATAATTCTTGTTCTGCAAAGTTTTTAGCCCCTTCAATAGCTTCTAAATCTCTTTCTCTCTGCTGCTCTATTTCTGCCTCTGCTCTTTTGTTTTCATCATTTATACGCACAAGAAACATTTCATCTTCTAACGCTTTTAACTGCTCCGCCTCTGTAATTAAGTCTGCTGCTGCTTTGTCTTTTGTCTTTTGTGTTTCTCGGTCTGTTATGTCTTGGTTTTTTTTCGATTGAGCATTTTTCTTATCTCTCTTATCGGTGGCTATTTTAGCATCAAAAACTGCCAAATCATTCTCTCTATCTTCTTTATCTTTCAGCGCATCTCTATACGCTTGGTTCATTTCATCCTCTGTGGGTAAACCTAAATCTCCTCTGACCTCATCTTCTGTTTTATCTCCAGCTTTCATGAGCCCTGCAATCTTCTCTTTTAAGCCATCCGCTTCAGGCATAAGTATCTGTTCACCTATCGCCTTTAAATCAACCTTAGCCTCCATCTCTTTGGCTTCTATTATCTCACGCCTTAGCTTTAAGAGTTCCGATTCTTTTGCTCCCTGTGCTGTTTTTAGTTTTAATTCTCTTTCTAATTGCGCTATGTGTGATTGAGATGCTCTTGTGGCTTCGCTTTGTGCATCTCTGAGCTTACCTAAAGCGGCTACATAGTCTAAAGTTTTATCTGTCGCATCCTCTGTCGCAAAAGACACACTACCCAACGTATCTATAGTTCCAATACTAACTCCAGGTATCTTGTTTAATGCCTCTATAACTAAATTAATAGCTTTAATGTAGAGGTTAAAGTACCCAATAACAAAGTTCACTAAGTACTCAGCAAAAACAGTTACCGACTTTTTAACCTTATCAAAATTGGCCACCAGTAATCCCACCAGAACAACTATAGCTCCAATTCCTGTACTAACTAAAGCCAGCCTAAATAGCTTTAAGCCTGTGGTGGCTGCTCCAGTTACAAAAGTACTTACTGCTGTGGCTGCTGCTCTTGCTTGCTCTGCTATGGCTGTGTTGGCTATTGTTTTAGAAAGGTTCGCCTCTGCTATTGACCTAATCCCTACAGCTATAGCCACCGCCCCTTGCGCGTTCACCATTAACTTTTCCATCTCCTCGCTCTCCGTACCCATTAAGGCCATTGCTCCTGTGGCTACTGCAAAACCTCCAGCAATACCCTCACCAAATTTTACAAACTGCTCTGCTTTGGCTGCTGGGTCTAGCGCATCTATTCCTCTTTGAAATCCTCCAAGCTCTCCCTTAGCTACTCCTAACTCCTCGCTTAATTGCTTAAACTCAGCACTCCCTAAGTCTGCACTTTTTAACTTATTCTCTAAATCACTAACTGCAGTTTCTAAGCTGTTTATATTTCTAACCGATTCAGTTATTCCGTCTACCTCTAATTTAACTACGTATGTTTTTGCCATTGTCTTTTATTTATATAGTTCCCTTAAAAGGTTTTATTTGTGTGTACGTTTGAGCGCATGAGGCTGTTACAAAACTTCCACCTTTAGCTCCTACCTCAACTAAAAACATCTGAACTCCCGAAGTGTTCACGTAGTAGTAAATCTTCCAGACGCTCCCCGTATCCCAATCGTTGGTGTTCACAGCCGTTTTAACGTTGTAAAGTGTTGTTTTATCCCTCCACACCATATTGGTATCTTGAAACGCCTCTGGATTCATAGCCATAAAAGATCCACTTTCAAAACTTATTACTACATCGTTTCTAATAATCCTCGCAGTATCTTCATCAAATATTATTTGAGTTTCTGCATCACCTTGGTAAAGTAATTCAATTCCCCAAAGTTTTATCCCAAACTCGCCTTGTAAGTATCTGGTATCACCCTCAGCCATATACATCTGCACCCCATGGTTATTCCTCCCTGTCCTTTCATCTTCTAAATTTCTACCGCTTAACTTACCTCCACCGATAGCCCACTCTGCTTTCCTTAAAGCCTCTCCATTTATTCCTCTAACTGAGGCAAATGATATTTCTGTGGCTGTAGGATTATTTAAGGCTAGACTATCCACCTCGGAAATTAGGTTACCTCTACCAGTTATTAACCCGAAGGAGGAGCCACTTGAAACCTCATGATCTGGGCCTAAAATTATATTGCCACTCCCTAAAACTTCACCTCTTGATCTTCCTGCCAAAAGCATATTTTCACCTAAAGGGTTAACACTTTTAGGCGCACCGCTGGCAATTAATCGGGGTGGCCTATTTGCGCTTATAGGGCTTGCATAAGTAAAGTCCACCGTATTACTAACAGCATTACCACCACTACCACCTCCAGGAGATTGTAAGTATCTGCATTGATAAATCCCAGCCCAAAAGGAATAAGCCCAATTAAAACCAGCATCCACACAGCACTCCTCTGTACCTACTCCCACCGTTCCAGCTTCATTTATCATGGTAATAGTTCCACCTATGGAACTTTCATAAGGCAGCCACTCACAACCTATCTTAACATCTGGCAGCTTTAATAGTTCAACTTGTACGGTTTTATTGTCGTTTATTGTCCATCCATTAATTTTGTTAATCCTCCAATAGCTGTCCTTAATCCATATTTTATCGTTAAACTTAAATTTGAATATGTCAGCAGAATTAAGCCTGAAACTGGCTTTCATTATTTTGGCTGTCTCATTATAAATTTCATCAATAAAATTCTCCCAATACTTTTTGTAAAGCGTTCCTTGTGGAGCTGAAATAATAAAGTGCCAAGGGGTTTCCATTCCAAAATTCAAGTCATCACCATTAAGAGTAATATAACTTGCTTGGAAATAATGGGAGGCTTTAGCGTAGTATATTTCTGTAGTTACTACTGGAGTACCAGTAGGGGTCATTTCATCAAAGTACCATGTAGCTCCAGAAGGTATCAATCCATGCCAAACTAATATTCTAGGTTTAGGGTCTATTGGGCCACCCTCTTTATCTATTAGCTTTGGAATTAAAATAGAGGTGTCTGTTATAATTTGAGAAGGAGTAGCCACAAAGTCAATTTCTACCTTTTCCTCACCTTTGGCAAAATCGTTATTTGTTTGGTCTATTAGCTTTCTTCCATAAGTCCTATCCGAGCTCTCTTTTGTGAGTTTGTTTAAAAGATCCTCACCATCCTTATAGGTAAATAAAAGGGTTCCGCTCTGGAGTTCTGTGGTGGGTGTGAGTTGTATATCCTTACTAATGTCTAATTTATCCGTCCAGTCTACAATGTCACCCTGTGCAATCCAATCTTCGTATGGCTCTATTAATAAATTCGTTTCATTATCTGGGTCTGGAATGATAATGAGGTTAAACATCTTAGTGATACTATTGAATAAATCAATAGCCTTTAAGTCTGGCATACATTGGGTAAAGTCTATATTGCGGCCAGTTGTAAAGTCATTAGTAGGTCTTACATTGAAATGGCATGTACTAGATTGTATTCCATTATCGTCTAATACATCGGTATAAAAGTTATAAGTAGCTGAGGAACCAGTATTTTGTTTTATAGTTATTCTTACATAATCACCACTACTTAAAAAACTTTCAATGCTATAGTTGTCAATAAATCCAAATCCAAAAAGCTCCGCTAATAATATATCTCCAGTCACTTGTGTGGTTTCTGAGGTTATAAAATTAGTATTAGGGCAGCTTTGAATACTTACTGTAGCATCTACAGCTACATGAGGATCTAGCCATAAATCAAAAGACAAGGTATAAACTCCATTCTGAGGAACTTGGTAATAGTTAAAACTGAATCCAGATGAATCTGTGGCTGTGCCAAAATCACTTCCATTATCAAATCCACCATCTGCCAAAGCAACCCCAAAAATATTAAGAGGTGTTCTCACTCCACTTGCTCCTATTAAGGTAGTTACCGTTGCGGCTGGCTGAGGTGTTACCATTTGAGTGGTAAATTCATTTGCTAACGCTCCTCCTTGGTCAAACGTGGCACTCTTAACCCCTCCGCATGGAATTATTAATTTATTAAAATCTACATTATTAGTAAAGAAATCAGAAGTGTAAGTAAACCCCTCCTCCTCAAATATACCGTCAAGAATAGCCTTTAATTTTACACAGGGTTTCCATTGGTTTACCCTCGAGGCCTCTACTGGCTCTGTTAAATTCTGGCCAGCTCCATCTATTCCATCACCTCCATAGTAATTAGCACCCCAATCTATAAGTGGGTAAACTACATCCCCATTTAAGAGCGCATCCGTCCAGCTCAACCGAACATTGGCCGCTGTAAAGTCATGGTCTAAAGTGGCTAAAAAGGTGGTGTAATCTTTTAGCTTCTTATCTCCCACCTCAGCACCAAAGTTGGCCACATCACCAAACAAAACAACTTCATACTCTACAAATCTACCTTTCTGAATTACTACATTTTTAAGCTGGATATAGCCAACAAGCTGTGGTAAGGTGTCAAACGATAAAACTGCACTGGCTTTCTTTTTAGGATTGAAAGTACCTGAGATATTAGCGTTGTACTGAGAACCAAAGAAGTTATTATTTTTAGGTGTTCCTGGAATCCTAAAGCTCTGTGAGTGGTTGGAGTTTGTTTTACTAAAATCTTGAACATTGCTAAACTGGTAGGTTGTAGGAATAGATATGTTTTCATATAAATCTAATACCGTTCCACCCGAACCATCTTGGCTTTGTACCGTTAGAATTATTTCACCTTTTTTAGCCATGTTCTAGTTATTTGGTAGGAATCTACTTACGGATTCAGTTACTTTAAGTTTTAGAGTTTGGGGCTTCTTGCCGTTGGTTTGTATCATGCTAAAGTTACTGTCCATTACATTCACAGGAATAGAAACTGCATTATAGTCTATACCTTCTCCAGCTACAGGAGGCAAGGTCGTTAAAAGGAAAACTGTACTGCTTGAAAATAAAGATGCAAGGCTCCAGTAGTCACTTTCAAAAACCCAATTACTGGTTAAGCTCCAATTTCTAGTTTCATAATTTTGCGAATCTGTTAGCCCTCTTTCCTGTGTGTTGTACTGAAATTTCTGGTTATCTCCAATTGTACCATCACCATCTGTTTCTGCATAGTTTCCCCTTACCTTTCTATATTGCTTTTTTGATACATTTACTTGGGTGCTGCTCCTCATATTAAAATCGAAATAGTCATAACCTCCTCGAGTGTTTAGCCACATGATAGTAGCAGTTTCAAACTTTCCACTATAAACACCTCCACAGCATTGGAAATCCCAAACAAAGTGATATTCAACAGACCTCTGTAACCCACCCGAATCTGTAAGGTAAATCTTGTAATAATCTAAGAGGCTCCCTAAAGTATTTGGTTGGTCTGCTGGTGTGATGTGGTTGTCTAAAAACTCAATATTTGCTGGGCCGCATGGTATTACATTAATCTTTTTTCCTGGAGTATTAAAACCACTTGTTTGAGTAACTGGAAAAGTATGTGTTAAAACAGTTCCATCTTTTTTTACAGCTTCATAGACTATATTTTCCCAGTCATTACCATTCAAAGTTCCGTTATCATTCGTAACCTCCAAAGTCCTCCAGCTCTTGGAATTTACTCTTTCGATAATTCTATTGAAGGGTGATAGGTTGGAGAAGGGTGCGCAATCTGCCACCTTATTTCTCACTCTATCACTTAGCATAGCATCGGCTAAACTAGCGTTGTGGAATAAACCCGTTGTATCGTCTGCGTAGTTTTGGTATGGAGGTAAAGAGGCCAGCCAAAGAAACCCCTTTCTGCTGGCTAAGTCTGGATAAATTACTGGAGCCTCTGTAGCTGAGGGTGCATAACTTTCACCTATTTTTATCTCATAATTAATTTGTGCTTTCCCTGTGCTTATTTGTTTAAAGTTTGTTGGTGAATCTTCTCCAGGCTGAAAACCATAAGCTACATTGTCACCATTCACACAGAAAATCTCAGGGCTTAATTGATCTTGGCAAAGCTCCCGAAAGTTAAAAACTCCCGAATTTGCGTTATTCTGAGAAATCAAAACCCTCCCTTTCAAAACAGAATTAACGTAAACGTCAAAAACATACTTAAATTTAGGCTCGGTGGTGTTATTACTACTCACCACTATTATCAAATCCCTACCTATTGGCTCAAATTGGGAGGGCTGCTGTTCTATGGTTATCGCCATTTTTAACTAAGTTTTATATTGTCTAATTTATCAAATGTAAAGTCCACATTAAACTCCACATCTTTAAGCCATTCATTCTGCAAATCCTCTCCTAACTTATTATACTCCTCAATAAAAGCCTCAGTATAGAAGTGGGTGGCCTCTGTTCCATACTTACCAATCTTTCTAGCTATTACATAAGCCATGCTTTTAAGCCTTGCATCTGTCCTCTTTAACAGTTGTCCGTTTTTAAGGTTTCTGGGGTTTAGAGGTTTAATCCGTACCCACTTTAAAATGGCAGAAATAGGTGGCTGCTTTCCTGGTGGCCGCCCCTCTTCTACATACTCTAAATAATTACCTCCCACTCCTCCAGCTCCAAAGTCTAATGTAATTTTATCACCTCTTTGGTTAAGGTCATAAAGTAGAGATTTGGAAAGCCTACCACTTGAATTAATCTTGGTCGAATAGCTGGCTCCTCTTGGACTTTTACGCCTCCTTTTTACAGCCAATAACTGTTTCGCTTTCTCCACTACTTTCTCAGAAAACTGCTCCAGCTCGGCAAAGGTGTTATTTGTTTCTGCGCTCATTATCCACTTACCAAATTAGTATCAATAGGAACCTTTTTTGGCTGGTCGCATGCATTAGACGAATAAGGAACCGTAATACTAAAAGAGGCTGTATAGCCACAAAGCACATTTTTATACTCCTCAATAAATGGCTGGAATTGTAAAGGGTAACTCACTTCAAATAGTTCATCTCTTTTAAAAACTGTCAGTCCATGCCTTATCTCTGCATCCAAGTCTGTGAGGTTTCTAAGAGTGTCACTTAATAACTCCAATATCCTTTCCTCCTTATTCTCTTTCTGAAATAACAAGTCTGCACATACCACCTCTAGGTTGTAAGTAATTTGCCCCACCTCTACAGAAGCAAGCCCAGGAATCACATGGACTA
>Ga0222661_1000484_pt1 | contig 15044 bp, 8 predicted proteins | sample AntAcemetagen551_FD_179851 | JGI IMG/M metagenome (GOLD analysis project Ga0222661, IMG submission 179851) | Saline water microbial communities from Ace Lake, Antarctica - #551 | ecosystem: Environmental > Aquatic > Non-marine Saline and Alkaline > Saline | place: Antarctica: Ace Lake | collected...
GAGACCTGCCCCAAGCAGTTCTATCACGAGAAGGTGCTCAAGCAGTTCCCCTATGTGGAGACCGAGGCCATGCGATACGGCACCGAGTTTCACGAGGCTGCCGAACACTTCATCCGTGACGCCACACCAGTTCCCCAGCGATTTGCCTTTGCGCAGCCGGTGCTGGACGCACTCGCTGCCAAGCCGGGCCGCAAGCTGTGCGAGCAGAAGCTTGGCCTGAACGCCAACCTCGAAGCCTGTGAGTTCTTTGACAAGGATGTATGGTTCCGCGGCATCGTCGATCTTCTCATCATCGACGACGGGGTGGCGACGGTGGTCGATTACAAGACCGGCAAGTCGGCCCGCTACGCCGAAAAGGGTCAGCTGGAGCTGATGGCGCTGGCAGTGTTCCAGCACTTCCCCGAGGTCAAGACCGTGCGGGGCGGGCTGCTGTTCGTAATCGCCAAAGATTTTGTGAAGGCGTCCTACGAACGCAGCGAGCGGCGCGATCTGTGGAAGAAATGGCTGTCCAACTATGGTAGCATGGAGAAAGCGTTCGAGACTGAGGTGTGGAACCCCAAGCCGAGCGGCCTGTGCAAACGGCACTGTCCTGTGACGGAGTGCCCACATAACGGAGTCTACTGATGCCATACAAGAACAACGCGGATCGGCCTTATGGCCGTGAATATAAGCTCCAGAAGGCACGGGGCGAAGACGAGGACCGCAACGAGCGGGCCCGTGCCCGCTACGCCTTCGACAAGAAGAACGGCAAGGCCGCCCGCAAGGGTAAGGACCTCGCCCACAACAAGCCGCTGGCGCGCGGCGGGTCAAACAAAGACGGCGTGAAGCTGCAGAGCCCGAGCAAGAACCGTGCCGGTGGTGGACGTATCAGCAAGCCACCCAAGAAATAAATTATGCCTCGGGCATAACAGGAGAATCAATGCAGATCATCGACAATAAGGCGCTTGTATTGCGCCTCAAGAACCCGTCGCGCGTATTGGAAGCCATCGCTGACAGCAAACAGGTTGACGCAAACACTGTCGCCATCAAGTGGGGCGTAGAGCAGGCACAGACATTACGCTCTCTCAACTTCGATGCGCCCTCGCCGATCGAGCGCCGCTATGACTGGCCGGGCAAGTTCAAGCCCATGTCTCACCAGCGCGAGACGGCTGCGTTCTTCACCCTGCACAAGAAGGCGTTTTGCTTCAGTGACCCGGGCGTCGGCAAGACAGCGAGCGCGATCTGGGCCGCCGACTTCCTGATGAAGCAGGGGCTGATAAAACGTGTTCTGGTCATCTGTCCGGTGTCGATCATGGACGCCGCATGGCGCAACGATCTGTTCACCTTTGCCATGCACCGGCGGGTCGACGTAGCCTACGGCGCGGCGGCCAAGCGCAAGAAGATCATCAACAGCGACGCCGAGTTCGTCATCATCAATTACGATGGCGTGAAGGTCTCGTTCGACGATCTGGCTGCTGGCGGCTTCGATCTCATTATCGTCGATGAGTGCAGTGCATACCAGAACGCCCAGACAGCCCGCTGGAAGACGCTGAACAAGCTTGCTGGGCCGGACACATGGTTGTGGATGATGACGGGCACGCCCGCCGCCCAAGGGCCAGACATGGCCTATGGCTTGGCGAAGCTGGTCAACCCTCGTGCTGTGCCGCGGTTCTTCTCTGCGTTTCAGGACATGGTGATGCGCAAGATCAGCAACTTTAAGTGGGCTCCCAAGGAGAACGCCGCCGATACCGTTCACCGCGTTCTGCAACCGGCCATCCGCCACACCAAGGCCGAGTGCCTCGATCTGCCCGACATTGTCTACGTGTCGCGCGCTGTCGAGATGACAGCACAGCAGAAGAAGTTCTACGGCAAGATGCGCAAGGACTTGCTGCTGGAAGCGGCTGGCGAGAACGTGACCGCTGGCACCGCCGCCGTGGCTATGACCAAGCTCCTGCAGATCAGCTCTGGCTCCGTCTACACCGACGACAAGAACGAGCTGCGGTTCGACATCGGCACTCGCTACAAGGTGCTCATGGAAGTGCTGGCCGAGACGTCCAACAAGGTCATCGTGTTCGTGCCGTTCCGCAGTGCAATCGACATGCTGTCCGAGAAGCTTCGGACCGACAACATCTCCTGCGAGGTTATCAGCGGTTCTGTCGCGGCGAGTGCCCGCACCGACATCTTCAAGGCGTTCCAAGAGCAGACCAACCCGCGCGTGCTGGTGGTGCAGCCACAGGCGGCCGCCCACGGCGTGACACTCACCGCCGCCGACACAATCGTGTGGTGGGGCCCGACAGCGTCGCTGGAGATCTACGAGCAGGCCAACGCCCGCATCCACCGCAAGGGGCAGGTCAACAAGTGCACAATCGTGCAGCTCGTCGGCTCGCCAATGGAAGAACGTGTCTACAAGCTGCTTGACGGCAAGATGGACCTCCACAGACAAGTTATAGATCTTTACAAGGTTGCGCTTGACTAGGCGAGCGATACGATATAAGAATAGGCAAAACAACACCAAAGGAGAGCGATACTATGACTGATACCCCGATCGAGAAGCTGACCCGTGTCTACATCAAGATGCGCGATGCGAAGGCCAAACTGGCCGCCGAGTTCAAGGAGAAAGAATACAGCTTGAACGCCCAGATGGATCAGGTGAAAGCCGCCCTGCTGGATTACTGCAAGGAGCATGAAGTGGAGAGCGTGCGCACTGCATCGGGTCTGGTTTACCGCAGCAAAAAAACGCGGTACTGGACCAGCGATTGGGAAGCCATGCACCGGTTTGTTGTCGAGAACAACGTGCCGGAGTTTCTTGAGAAGCGCTTGAACCAGACAGTGGTCAAGACGTTCCTTGAGGAGAACCCTGAAACCGTACCGCCGGGCATCAACGCCGACTCGGAGTACACAATTACCGTGAGGAAAGCATGAGTGCTACCAAATACGTGACGACTGCCGAGCTGGCAGCGCACTTCAACGTCTCCAACGCCACCATTATGGCGATGATGAAATCCGGGGAAATCCCCTCCGGCACGTTCATGCGGCTTGGCCGCGTGTTCCGCTACGATCTGGAAAAGATCGAGCAAGCGCTCTTGACTCGAGGGGGGCCAGTCGATGATGTTGAAGGCTCTCTGAAAGAAGGGGCGCCGTTGCAGCTCGAATTGGATTTGAGCCAATACGAAGACGATACCACAGAAGAAAACCCATACGCTTAAGGAGAACCAGCGTGAGCAACCTCGATATCTTTAAGGGCAACGCCCTCGTAAACAGCGACCTGTTCAAATCCTTGCTGGACATGAACAAGAAAATGGCCGGCGGTTCCGGCGCAGCCGGCAACCGGATCAGCATCCGCGGCGGAAAGTTCCGCATGATGGTGGATGGCGAGCAGGTATCGGTCAGTAAGTCTGACACCATGAACATGGTGATCCTGAACGCGGCCGACGTGGCGCGCACCTATTATGAAGGTGCGTTTGATCCTGAGAAAATGGCGCCACCTAAGTGCTGGTCGCTCGATACCCGTGCGCCGGCCAACGAAGTGCCAGAAGAAGACCGCATGGCGTCGCGCTGTGCCGACTGCCCGATGAACGTCAAGGGTTCCGGTCAAGGCGAGAGCCGCGCGTGCCGTTTCTCGCAGCGTCTGGCCGTGGCACTCGAGGGTGATCTGGAGACAGTCTATCAGCTGCAGCTGCCAGCTACATCGCTGTTCGGTGAGTCCAAGGGCAACGACATGGGCCTGCAGGCGTACATCAAGTTCCTGTCCGCGCACAACACACCTGTGATTGCGGTCATGACCGAGATGCGCTTCGACGAGAACGCCAACACGCCGAAGCTGTACTTCCGCCCTGTGCGGGGTCTGGAAGAAGCCGAGCTGCCTATTGTGCTCGCTGGCCGTGACAGCGACGAGGCCAAGAAGGCGATCACCTTCACCGTGTCGCAGACCGGCAAGGTCGAGAAGCCCAAGGCTGAGCCTAAGGCCGAGCCCAAGGCCGAGAAGCCCAAGGCCGCACCAAAGGTCGAGGACGACGAAGTGATCGAAGAACCGGAGAAGGTCTCCAAGGCCAAGGCAGAGACACCTGAGCCCAAAACAGCTGACAAGCTGGCCTCTATTGTCGACGGTTGGGACGACTGATCCACTACCATAACAATGCAGCCTCGGGATAACCGAGGCTGCTCACAATAAAAATATGGTGGATCATGGAGAACACAGCATTCCTGAAGCGGGTGCTCGCAGGTGGCGGGCAGTACTGCCTCTTGGGGTTACACCCCAGCAGACCTAAGATACAAAAGTTTTTCTCGACGGTGGAGAAGGTCGTGCATGCTGCCGAGAACGCAGATACCAACGGCTTTGACACCTATTTCGGCCTTGCCACGTTTGACGATGTGGGCGAGCGCAAGGCGGCCAACGCCCTGCAGATGTGCAGCCTGTTTCTGGATCTCGACTGCGGTGAGGGTAAAGAATACCCCGAGCAGGGCGAGGCGATTGCGGCACTGCGGGCTTTCTGCAAGACCGTCGGCATGCCCCGTCCCATCATGGTCTCCAGCGGCTACGGTGTGCACGTGTACTGGCCTCTGTCCGAGGCGGTGTCGGTCGCCGACTGGAAGCCCGTGGCAGTCGCTCTCAAGCGCGCCTGCGCGGCCCATGGCCTGCACAGCGACCCCAGCGTGACGGCGGACGCGGCGCGCGTGCTGCGCATCCCGGGCACGAACAACCACAAGCGCGGCACAGTCGCGCCAGTTACCACGCTCGGCGTCTTCGATGGTGCGCCGCAGGACTTGTCTTGGTTTGCGGACTTGCTGAAAGCTGAGGCACCGGCCCCAGCGCTTTCGGCGTCGCTGTTCGGCAACGTGACCATGAAGCTCGAAGACGACCCTGTGATGCAGCGTCTGCTGCGCAACCGAGAGTCCTCGTTCAAGAAGATTCTGCAGAAGACCATGTCTGGTAGCGGGTGCGAGCAGCTGCGCTTTGCCGTCACCGAGCAGGCAGATGTCGACGAGCCTATGTGGCGCGCGGCCCTGTCAATCGCCAAGTTCTGCGCTGACGGTGCAAAGGGTGCACACATCGTGTCGCGAGAACACCCAGAATATGATGCCGAAAGCACCGAAGCCAAGCTGTCCGGCATCATAGGGCCCTACACCTGTGACACGTTTGACAGCACTCGGCCCGGGGTGTGCGGCGGCTGCCCCCTGCGCGGCAAGATCAAGTCACCCATTCAGATCGGTGGCATTATTGCTGAGGCAGAAACGGTTGAGGTTGAAGACGAGATCACAGGCGATCCGACCGTTGTTTACAAAGGTACGGTTAGCGATATACCCGTGTACCCGCTACCGTTTCATCGCGGCAAGCACGGGGGCATTTTCGTAAAGAACGAAGACGACGACGGCAACAGTGTCGACGTCGATATCTATCCGAACGATCTGTACTATACCAAGCGCGTGCTGGATCACGACCTTGGCGAGTGCGTTCTGGGCAAGCTGCACCTGCCCAACGATACGGTGCGCGAGTTTCTGCTGCCGCTGGTCTCCGCTACGTCAAAAGAAGATCTACGCAAGGTCTTAGCAAAAAACGGCGTCGTTACCGGCGCAAAGAAATGGGATAGCCTGATGACATACACACAGAAATGGATCGAACAGCTGCAGACCACCACCGTGGCCGACACAGCACGCACGCAATTCGGCTGGTCCGACGACAATATGACGTCCTACGTCATCGGTGATCGCGAGATCTTCGCCGACAAGGTTGGTTACAACCCCCCGTCAAGCAAGACGGCCTACCTGTTCCCCGCCATGCGCCCCAAGGGCACGCTGGAGGGCTGGAAAGCGCAGGGCGAGTTCTACGCCCGCGACGGGCTCGAGCCCTATCAGTTTGTGGTGTGCCAAGCGCTTGCCGCGCCACTGATGCGGATGACACCGGTGCATGCCGCGATCTTCGACTTCTACAGTGACGGATCGGGTCACGGCAAATCCACGACGCAGAAGTTTGCAGCGTCGATTTACGGCGATCCCGGTGAACTCGTTGTGGGGGCCGAGGACACGCTGAATATGCGCATGAACCGGATGGAGGTGATGAAGGACGTCAACCTGCAGTTTGACGAGTTCACCGAGTTCCCCGCCGAGCACACATCAGCGTTGATTTACGGCGCCACCGGTGGTCGGCAGAAGGGGCGCATGTCCTCTGGGAGCAACGAGGAGCGGCACCGCGGCGACCCGTGGCACACCACGCTGACGTCGTCATCCAACTACTCGATGCTGGCCAAGGTGTACGCTGTCAAAGGCAAGCCTGAAGCCGAGGAGCAGCGCGTTCTGCGCTACCATGTGCAGCCCCACAACTTCACCGAGAAGACGGAGACTGACCTGTTCGCCAAGTCTATCGGCGAGCACCGGGGGCATGCCATCGAAGTGTTTGTGCAGCACATCATGCGCGACCCTGCCACGGCCAAAGAGCTTCTGGAGAGCGTGCAGCGCAGACTTGATACAGCGTGTGGCCTCACGATGCAGAACCGGTTCTGGTCTGTGCAGGGTGCGGTGACGATCACGGCCCTGATTTTGGCGCGCGAGGCGGGCCTGTTGACGTACGATCCGGCGAAGCTGTTCGACTGGGTGGTCAAGCTTATAAACGACAACCGGCGGGCCACGGTCGAAGCCAAGATATCCGTCGAGGCGCTTATCAACGACTTCGTGCATGAGAACTACGGCAGCATCTTGTGGATCAAGAGCACGGACGATCTGCGCGGCGCGCACAACTCCAACGGCCTCGACAGTCTGGTGGTGCCGGAAATGCAGCCGAAGTTCAGGCTCGTTGCCCGCTACGAGACCGATGTTAAAATGATGTACATCGTGATGAAAGCGCTTAAGGTGTGGTGCGTCAAGCAACGGCTGAATTACGACTCAGTCGTGATGGAGCTGGCCGAAAAGATGAACGCCCGCAAGCAGAAGATGCGCATGTGCAAGGGCACCAAGATGAACCTGCCAGCGGCCACCGTGCTGGCGATCGACTGCGCGTCCATGGATTTACCGGAGACACCAGATGGAGGTTCTGCGACTTGACGACATAGGGCCAGACGGGGTGCGCATGATTGTCGATTGGGACAGGATGGGCACCTCGGACTCTGTGTTTGTGCCGTGCCTAAACGTCACGAAGGCGTTGAAGCAGATTCAGGCCATCTTCGACCGCCGCGGCTGGAAACTTCGCGTGCACGTGAGCGTCGAAAACCACATAATGGGGCTTCGCATCTGGCGAATCACATGATATAGTGACGCCATCGCACTTCCTGTTGGTTCTCCACCAACCGCCTGACTGGCCCCGCACTTCGGTGCGGGGCTTTTTTAGTCAAAGACCGACGACCGGCCGTAGGCGTCCAGATACTCCTGCACGCGCGCACGGTTCCCCGGGGCCACATACAGGCCGTGGCTTGTCTGTGCCGTGACCCGCTTCGACGCATCGTAAGACTGCTGCAGTGTGCTGCGGTCGATACCGTTACGCGGGTTGCGCTGATTAAACTCTTGCACCTCGGCCATCAATTCCTGCACGGTGTCGAAGTCACCCTCGTCACGGGCCTTGTGGATCTTCTGCATCAAACGGCTTTTCTCCGTGTTGATCGCGTTATTGATCCGTGTGCCCAGAGAGTTCATCGACAGCTTCTGCTCGTAGGACACCGGCATGAAACCGAACGCCTGTGCCGCGATATGGAACGGACCGATGTCATCCATTAGATCTCCACGCCGCGTCTCAATCCCCTCCTGTGCAAAACGCACCGCCTTGAAGAAGTTGGCGATAGACGTCGGCAGCAAACCTTCCGCCGCACGTTGGTAATCGCCGTTCTGCAGGTCTTCGAACTGTCGACCCGAAGTGTACTTCAGAGCCATGCCAAGCACAGGGCCGCCAACGCCTTCCAACACTTGGAACAGGGGCGCCGCGTCCTGCGAGGCAAAGCCGGGGCGATAGATGGCGCTGCCCGGACTGATCCGCTCGGAAGTCTTCGTCCCCGTCATATAGTCAACAAGCCCGAAAGCGCCAGCTTCGCCGAGACTCATACGCACCTGCGATTTGAAGTCTGGCTCATCATCGTCAGCGATCAAGAGATCGTAGAGCCAACCCACTTGTTGGATCAGCGGCAGACCCATGGCTCCAGAGAACACCGCAAGCGATCCGAACATGCGCACGAGCTGGCGCCGCGCGATCTTTGCGTCCTCGGGGTCAGAGCTTCCCAAACCGCGAGAGGCTGTCTGTGCCAGCAGGTTCAGCATCGCCAGCGGGTGCCGCTTGAACATGTAGACCAGCGACATGACGTTACCCTGCGAGGCCAAGGGGCCCGCCGCAGCGTAGATCGGACCGTTGGATTTCTCAGACACGTTGACGGCGCTTTCGGCCGCAGCTTGTGCCTGCTCGGGGGTGAAATTGAGAGTTCCGGCCTCCAACCCGTTTACAAAATCGCTGATCGACATATCCTGCCGCCCCATAAGATCTTGCAGCTCGAGGATATAGGCAGCGTTCAGCGCGGTCTCGCGGGAATACCGCTCGGCCTGATGCTGTAGAATACCGGTGGCGGCGGAGATCTTCTCAGGCATTGTCGCCTGCTCGCCCAACAGCTCGTCTTGCATCAGAGACCGGTTAAACACGCCGTTCTTGCGCGCAAACTCGATCAACGGCGCCAGATAAGGCAGCGTGCTGTATTCCGTCGAGTGCTGCAGGATTGGTACCGAGGCGGTATCGGTCTCGATCTGCCCGTCAGGGCCGATGCGCTCGATGGTCCGCTCGCGGGACGCGCCGGTCAGGATTCGATGTGCCGCGCCGATTGCGCCCATCGCCCGCGTGTCGCTGTATTTGCCAGCCAGCACTGGGTAGACGAACAGCGGGATCTGCGACAGCGTCACCAGAGCGGTCGACACGTTGAAGCCCAGCGTCAGCATGTGTGTGCCGGCACCCAAGAAGCGCGACTTGTTTGACCGCACGTTGAAGGGGGCCTTGGTGTATCCCGTGAGCACTTCGGCGTACTGATTCGCTTCCGCCCGTTGGCGGCTCAGCTCTTCGACAGACACCCCTGCGGGGTTTGTCCCTTGAAAGGCAATGTTCTCGTCGTTTATGGCTTTCCGCACCGCTGCAAACTCGGCGCCATACTTCAAGTCCGCGGTCTTGCGCGCGATCCGCATGGCATTTTCGCGAAGGTTTTTCAACACGTCACCTGCAGCTTTTGGCTCGGAGATAGGTGTTGCATCGCCCCGGAAACCACGAATACCCTGACGCTTTTTGAAGTCGTTGATGAACGACGTTTCTGGGACCGAGTCCAGCATCAGGTTGATGATTTGCTGACGCACGTCATTGGTGGCACCCGTGGCCGGATCGACTGCCTGCGCCAGTGTCCCGGAGCTGTCGACAGCGTCTAGAACTCGGGACACAAACTCCAACGGCACTTCCTGCCGAGAAAACCCAGAGTTTCCGTCTTGGTAAGGCGTTATGTTGGTGACTTGGTTTGTTGCCGGCAAGGCTTGCAATGCTGCAATCGCAGACTGCCGTTCCCCTTCGCTTTCAAACGAGTGCTTAAACTGTGCCACCTGCGCCTGAGACATATCGACGGCACCGGTCACGGGGTCTGTGGAGATCGACAGCGGATCAATCGCAGAATAGGACAAGCGGAAAGGGCCGTTGCGCCCAAGGGAGAGGTACGGGTTCAGCAGCAGCTCCGACAAAATCTTGTCGTAGATTGTCCCAAAGATGCGGTCTTGTAGGGCCTTGTCTTTCGGCAGCAGCGTTTCAATCTGAGTGCGGATCGCCTCGATATAGCCCTTGCCGACAGCAGGTTGCATCTCCAGCATCCGGCTGAACTCTTTCTGCAGATCTGCAGGCATGGAGAGCATCATATCTCGCACGCGTTTGTGATCCGCGGTTGTCTCGGGGGACTCGTCAAAAGCCCGCCGCGCCCGGGCTATCCGGTTGGTCTTGCGCTCTGGCGAAAGGGCGGCGTTGTAAGCCTCCAGAGCCTTGTTGCGCTCGGCTTCGCTTGCGTAGCGCTTGGACTCCACGCGGCGCACAATGTTACCGTCCTTGTCCAGCACGTTGTACTGAAAAGAGTACCCCTTGTATGCGCTCGCTAATTTTCGAGGGTCAACTTGAAAACGCGTTGCCATGTATAGGGCGTTGTTGAAAATGTCGACCAATCTTTGCTGACGCGCGTACTTGACTAGCACCTTTGCTGTCTCTTCGGTGGTGTTTACGACCAGCTCGGTCCCTTCGCTAATGGCCCGCTGGTGCTGGCCGATCAGGCCATGCACGCGCCGGGCGCTCGGGATGTAACGCAAGGCCATGTCTGCAACATAGTCGATCGGAACCGCGTATTGCAGCAGCGTGCCTTTCCAGCTCACCGGTAGCTTTGTGTTTTGCAACACCTTACGCGTCGACTCCAGATCGGCCTTGGTCGGCACGCGCGCCCGGCCCATGACGTCTTTCAGATACTGCTTGCTGCCGCCCACGGAGAACGACGCGTTGGCGATGTCGGCCGCACCCATCTCGTTGGGGTTCACCGCAAGGATCGCGTCCAGCGCTCGGTCCACAGCGGTTTCGGCGCTGTCTCGTTTCTTGGGCTGCATGCCAATGACGCCGCGCAGCCAGTTGCCAACGATGTCGCGGAACCGTTGGAAGGCTGAGAAGGGCTGGCCTTCAACGTTGAAGCTGCCCAGATCGCGGCGGAACACCGGGTTATTAAGCCCCTCGGCCATAAGCTCTCGCACGTTGCTCAGACCATAGTGCGTGGCCGGTAGAACCTTGAGCAGCTCAACACGCAGCGTGTCCAGCTGCCGCGTCAGCGGGTGAGACTTGTTGGTCAGAACACCGTCAGCGACAGCGTGAAACGCCTCGTGTAGCGCCAGTTCCGGCGAGATACCTGCGCCCTCGTTGAAAAGGATCTGCCCCCCGTACTGCTCGAGAAGATCAGCCGCAGTATCGTGACCTTCGCGGCGCATGGCCGCCAGCTGTGTTTCGTTGCGTGGATGCACGTAGACCCCGGGCGGCGTCCCAACGCCCAGCGTTGGCGTCTCGGGTGACAGCTCGGCACGGATGCTGTCCATGATCTCGGGCGAAACGACCTGCGAGCGGGTATCGCCGATGCGAGCGAGAAGCTTCTCTGCCACACGACGGTGTGTCGGATCACCTGCGGTGCGTGCCAACACGCCAAGAGCGCCACGTACGTCACCGGCACGTAGCAGTGCGCTTGCACGTGGATGTGCTTCGCCGGGCCAGCTCATAAGGCCGGCGCCGTTGCTGAAAGACAGTGGGCCTAGATCGAGCGCCGCCACTTCGGCTTCGACCTCTAATTCTGCACGGATTGCATCAAGGTCAAGCGCATCGTCGCGCGGGGCTCTGCGTCGCGCCCCCGGTGCCTTGGGTGTGGCCGTCTGCGGCGCTTCAGCGAGTGTGTTAAACGGCACAGGCGCAACTCGCGGACCTAAGGCTGCGAGGTCTTGGTAATCGAGCACGTGCTCACGACGCGTGGTCTCATCCATCGAGTTCCACTGCTGAGGTGTGAAGCCAAGACCCACACGCGCTTCTTCATCCATCGCACGGCGATCGGCCTCGACCTTGGCCTTCCGAACCTCCAGCTCGGCGTCAGTGAGTTCGTCGACGGTGCGACCAATACCTGCGCGCTTACCCTTAGCGCTGTCCGCCTTATGCCCGTCATACGTCGGGTTTGAGTATCCCGCCTTGGTCGCCGTGGCGCGGCCGTCACGTAGAGAGATAAATAGGGCACCCGCCTCGGAAGACAGGTTCTCAAAAATCCAAGTCTCGGCAGCCTGCCCTGTTTTCCACCCTTGGCCAACTTCCAGCGCCACGTCCGCGCGGACTTTTGGGCTCAGATCAACATCAGCCTCGCCAGCTATACCCTTCCGCGTTTTCACGTCAGGGTCACGTTTGCCCTTGGGTCGTTTGGCATACGCCGCATCACTGGCAATCATGTTGAACGCATAGCCCGGGTCAGGCACGCGCCCGAAATACCGCAGGGCCGCCTGCGCAGGCGACAGGCCGTCGCCAACCGCCACAGTTCTAAGCAGGGCGTCGATCTTCCGCAGGTCCGCGGCAGGCAGCGCCGTGGTTTCACGCTCGCCGGGAGGCGCCGTTTCTTCGGCGAACTTGAGGTCCGCAGATGTGTTGTCAGAGTTGAACCAAGCAGCGATACTCTGTTTTGCTTCGGCTTGCTGCTGCAGTTCTACAAACTGGTTGACCACGCGGTCCATTGCAGGATCGGCTGACGCCGCAGCCACCATCTCATCGGCCGTCTTTGGTGTCACAGGTGCGGGTGCTTGCGGCGCAGCACCGACTGGGGGTTCTGCGAGCACGGCTCTTGGGATAATCTGCCCAGCTGTGCCGGTCTCGGCGCCCGGGGTTGCGCCGGTCATGGGATCGTACGCCGTGGGCTCAGCCGTCAATGTATCGGGCTGTGGTCCCGCTGGTCCATCAGTATCTGATACGCCCAGAACAGGCTCTCCCACTGCTCCTCCGTCAAGTGGCGCAGTGACGGCGGGGCCAACACCTGCACCGGCAGGTCCAACATCACCCCGTTCGACACCACCTGTAACGCCTGCTCGATCTCCTGACTCGAGATCTCCGACAGGTTCACTTCGTACGTCTGCATCTTGTGTCTCCTGTGTTGTAGGTGCGCCCTGCACATCTGGCAGGCGCCCTACGTTCGTGTAGGATTCAATGGCGATGTCTGGAAATAGGGCCCGTAGTTCGGGTATGACTTCCGCGTGCGCCGGATTGACCAACACGCCAGTGACATCTGCAGCTGTCGGGCTGCCTGTAAGACCTTTGCGAAAGGTTATAATAAACGAACCGTCGCGGTACGCCGTACCGCCCGAAGTGCCCGTTGCGCCGCCTGTGCCCCGGGTGGGATTGGTAAGTGAGTCAGTGTATAGACCGGGCTTTATGCCCCCGCGCAGCATAGCAACCAGATCTCGGGTGGCTTGTGTTAGCGTGGCGGCTTTCGCCATTCCGTGCGCAGGGATTACCGCTCCCGCAGTTTCTACAGCGGTAAATGCGGGGTTTGCTTCGGCCGCTCCGCCGAACAAAGTGTCGCTGCGCTGATTGCGGTTTGCTTGATCCCAGCGCTGCGTCAAACCTTCAAGCGCAGCCGTGGGCGCAGCGGGTGCCGCCTCTGGCTCCAACGGCAAACCCTCTTGCCGAGACGGGGCGCCAAACTCTTCCGCGTATGCTTCCATCGGCGGCGTAGGAGGCCCCATGTCCGGCTGTGCAGAGGCTTTGATCTCCAGCGCCCTACGGAAAGGCCGCAGCACGGGGCTATTGATCCCGTTGGTGTCCAGATAGTCCAGCGTCATCCGTGCAGCTTGCGCTTCGGCTTGATCTCTTGAGAGACCGTCGCCCTCTTCTATAATGGCTGCGCGCTCTTCGAAAAAGGCACTGGCGTCTGCCACAACAGGATTAGTCGTTATACCGCTGGCGGGCGCAGCTTCCGGACCTGTCGGCCCCGGAGGTGCTGCCGCTGGGGGTGGCGTAGGCGCAGGCCCGCGAGATCCACGCAACAACGCAGTGGTGCCACGCACGCCACCGCCCATGATGCCGCCTAGAATACCAGCGTCAATGTATTCGCTGATCGCGTCGTCGCTGTCTAACGCCAGACCGGCTTGTCTGCGCTCCAGCATCTGCTGCGCAATTTCTGTTGGAATCTCGACAGCGGCGCCTTCTCCGAAACCGACAGCTGTGCGGGTCAGCCATTTTTGACCGGGCTTCAGGAAGCCGCCAAGCAACAGCTTGTCACCGACAGAGTTTAGAGCCGACTGCCCAAGGGCAGAGACAAGGGCCCCCTGCACGTCGACACCTTCAAGATTGCCCGCAGCGACTTCGTCTTCTTGGCGTTGTATGTTGCCACCGAAGAACGTGGGAAACGCAGTGACCACACCCGCGCCAAGGCCGATTACGGGACCGCCGACAATAGTCCCGACAGCAGACGCAGCAAGAGGTGCGAGCATTTCCGGGCCGCTTTGCCCGATGCCTTCCCCGACGTAGGTCAGCGCGCTGCCAATACCGGTCACGTCTTCGCGCCGCGTTGGAGCGGGCTGACGGAGCTGTTCTAGGAGTGTTTCGTAGTCCCCGGACTGCCGCATACGCTGCCCAAGGGCTGCAATACCTTCAGACCCAAGCCCTTGACCGAGGTATTCCGCAGCAGTGCCAAGGCGTGAGTACGCACCAGATTTGCCTAGCTCAAAGCCGCGCCCAAGCGCAGTGCCGTCATCCGGCTCGGCGAGAGGCCGCCCCATAGTACCCGCAAAGCGCTGGGCAAACCGATTTTCGCGCTCGGTAACGCCGGAAAGAATGCGGGCCTGTTCGGCGGGCGTGGGAGCGTCACCTGCGATATCTACGGTGTAAGTTCGGCCGCTAAGACGACCCGGAACTTGAATAGTGCCCATGCTTTTAACTCCTGAGTTGCCCCCATCTTACGCAAAACACCAGCTATGCGCTAGGAGTTTTACTCGCGCGCACTGAAGCTGGTGTCGTCTTCGCCCTCATCCGGGGTCGCATAGCCACCTAACCCCCGCACGGCGTCGGTGTAATCTCTGTTAGCTTGGAGGGCATCGCGTTGTGCGGTTTGGATGTCCAAGGCCAGCTGGTTATTGCCCTGACTTTCCGCCATCTGGATTGCGCTAGTGACATCACCGCCACCGGTCAGCAAGTTGACACGGTCTACCGCAACCGAGGCAACGTTTTTAAGGTTCGACAGTAGCTGAGGCACGGTAAGTCCACCTCTGGCGGCACCGCGCGCAGCTAGCGCCTGACGCTCCAAGTCCAGCTTCGCGCGACCCATACGGCTTTGTTCAATTTGGCCAAGCAATGCAACACGATCGGCCTCCGCCGTACTCTGACCTTCACGGAGCGCCCCAAGACCCGTGGCGCCAGCTTCACCGAGAGCGCCACCAAACGTGGGGCTCTTCGACGACATCAACGACAGGCCCGCTTGCGCCAGTGCCAGCCACTTGTCTTGCGTGGCACGCTTCTCGCGCGACTGCAGCATGTTCAACAGCTCTTGCTCATAGTCGGACGGAGCGCCTGCGCCCTGCGCAGCTATGCCTGC
>Ga0222661_1000494_pt1 | contig 14908 bp, 23 predicted proteins | sample AntAcemetagen551_FD_179851 | JGI IMG/M metagenome (GOLD analysis project Ga0222661, IMG submission 179851) | Saline water microbial communities from Ace Lake, Antarctica - #551 | ecosystem: Environmental > Aquatic > Non-marine Saline and Alkaline > Saline | place: Antarctica: Ace Lake...
CTGCAGGTAAAAAACTAGAGGATGACATTAAGCAGATGATACAGAAGATTTAGAGTTTTGGTATAAGTGTCGCCAAAAAAAAAGGCTCCCTTAAAGGAGCCCTGTTGTTGCCTATATGGGGGAAGTTAACGCTTCCCCTTTTTTTATGTCTTAGCTATTGTATTTTTATTAATACCTTTTTTTATTATATAATTCTGTGTGCCATTAGCACCTGTCTCTACTTCTTTTTTTAAAACTTTAAACAATTCTTTTTCTTTTTTATCTTTAGTTTGTTTTGCTATGTATGCATCAATAAGTTTTGTATCTCTCATAGTAATCCTTTTTTATTTTGGTATTTTTAATGCAAAATTTTTTGTAGCCTGTTTTACAGCTTCATCAGCAGCTTTTGGTTCACCATTTTTAGTATACTCCATATTTTGAAACAATTCTCTTAAAGACCCTTCATCATTTGACATAAGATCTCTTGCTACTATTTCTTTAGTTCTTTCCTTAGCGTATTTTTGACCATCTAAAGTAGTGAAAGGTTCATCAACAAATCCAGTAGAATCAATGTATCTTAAATTGTAACTTTTTGTATTACCTATTTTTAATTCTGGAGACTCATTATATGGATCAGCTTCTGTAAGTTCGCCTATGTATTTTTTATTAAAATAAATACTTATACCCATACCATCTTGTGTTTTTCTAAAATTAATTTGTCTCTGGATAAGACCATTATTAAATTCCTCCAATGTCCCACCCTCATCTTCAACAGCTTTTTTTGCTGCATCTACATCAGGAAAATAATCTTCCCAAGTTTGAATTTTATTTTTAATTTTTGGTACTAGCTCTTCAGTTTGCTTTGATATATTGTTATCCCCTATACCTCTTACTAATTTATCTGTTTGATCTGATACATCTTTATTTTTTTCTGGAAAATAACCAAATTCATTTACATCATTTTGATCCCAGTATATATCTTTTACTTTAACTTTTAATTCTAATACCTTACCACTATCTGTACCATCCCTACCATAACCTCCAGCCCCATGTAAATCTGCATATCTTTTACTTAGTGTTACAAAATCACCTGAGTTTATCTTTGTAATATTCTTTTCATTGGGAACAGCTCTGTAAATAGTAACTTCAGCATCTGGGTTTCCTTTAACACTGTTTATAATATTATAGCTTTCATTATTAGCTATTCCAAATTCGTCACCTTCAAATGATTGTCCTGGAGCATATATTCGTTTACCCTTTTCAGAATAAAAATCCTTTGGGTATCCTGCAGATTCTCCTGTTGTAGTTTGAGTAAGGTCATCTAAACGTACTGGGTACTCATCATCTGGTCCTCTAGGTTTATGTTGTAATCTATAATCCGTAGATTCTTTAGTCAACATTTTCTTACCTACTTTTTCATTATAGTATATTATAGGCTCACTTAATTCTCCAGATTGATCTGGAAAAGATTCTTTTGTATCTAATTTTTCTGGAATAGGAGTAGATAAAGTTGTATCTACTTTTTCTGGAATAGGTGTTGATAATATTGTAGCTGTCTGACTATCTATGGGTGTACTAAAAGGTTCTGGTGGTGGTAAAATTTCTTTAGTTTCTCCACCTATAACTAAACCTTGTCCTGTCTCTCGTACACTTTCATTTACATTAGGTACTGCCATTGCAGAATCCATCTGTGTCATTCTATCTGTACCTGGCATACTACCTTTAGGTACAAAGGATCCTTCCTCCCCACCTTCATCTATATGATTAAGATATTCAGATAAGTATTCTTCAGTTTCTTTGTAAGCTTTAAGACCTGCAGTTGTACCTAGTACAGCTTCAAAAGCTTTTTGACCATACTGTTTAACAAATTTATTAGCACCAGTTCTTACTAGTGTATCTGCTAGTTTAGGTACTGCAACTCTACCTATAGTTGTTAGTATTGGCTGTGCTGCTAGTGCTACCATTTAACAATTCCATGCTCTTAAAGCTTTATTAATTCTACTCTGAGGATCATTAGCAGTTTTCTTTGAAGTAAGTTTCTTCTTCATACCACGCATACGTGCACAAAAACTAGCACGCCTTGGGTTACCAACCTCTTTACTAGGTGCTTGTAAGTTACCACCAGTTTCTTTGTTGTAACTATCTCTACCTTTTTGGTTTAACCCACCCTTAGGATTCTTACCTTCACTTCTAGTCCATGCTGCTTTAGCCATTATGCAAAACTCCTATATGGTTTTACTTTGTTTGCTATACTCTTAGGCTGTTTAACAAATTGTTTACCTGCTGCTTTACCTTTTCTTTTAGCTGCAGTTGTAGCTGCATATTGAGAAGCTGATAAAGATTTAATTGCTTTTGCAGGTAGATATCTTTCACCTGTTTTACTTGAAGGCTTACCAGATTTTGTTCTCCATTTCTGTTTGCCCCAAGCCTGTAAACTTCTTTGTGATTTTGCTAATGCCATTATGATTTATAGCCTCCACCTGCTTTCTTATAAGCTTTAGCTAATGCTTGTGCTTTTCTTGCAGACCATTTTCCAGCAGCTGTACCTTGAGTTGCTGAACCTTTTATTCTATTAAATATTTGTTTTCTTTTACCAGGTTGAGTATAGTTGTTTGCTTTATTCACTGTCATCGTTTTCCTCCTCTAAATTTCTAATTTTATAATCGTAGCTTCCTTCCTCATGTTCATCTGTAATCCATTTAGATGAATTTTCTACAGAGTATATCTTACTACTTACTAATCTATTAATTAAATTTTTGTTTGGGTCAACACCCATAGATGCATCAAACATTTTAAGTCTATTGTTTGGCTGTATTGCATAGTTCCCATCATCTAATGCAATCACATGACCACATTTATGTTGATCTGGTTTCTCTGCATAACCAAAATTTAATTCATTAAAATCTCCTGCACACCAATCTATTGTAAATAAGTATTTACCTTTACGTTTTACTTTACGTCTAGATGTGTATTGCATAGTAGCACCAGCTAGTTCATAAAAAGTTGTAACACTTACATTATAACTAAAACTATCCCACATTACTAACTCATCTAATGGTAATTCTTTTACTCCAGGCTTAGAACAGAAAGCTGATATAGGTGCTCTCCACCATAGCCCACCATCTTCCATTAAGAAATGAAACATAGGTACTCTGTTTGGTATAGAACTAAATCCAAATACACCAACCTCAAAGTATTTGTCGTGTGAATCTTTTTGATCTCTTAAAAAATTACCCCTAACATAACATTCTATTACAGGTATATTTGCGTTTAAGTAAGCCATTCTGTATAATCCTTTCCGTTATATAATAATGATTGTTTTCTATTTTCTTCTTTACTATATGAGCAATGCACCCATCCACTTGAGGGGTCATCTGGATTATAAAATTCTAGTATAAGTTGATCAAACACTAGGTTATTCTTAATGTACTTTGCCAATTCTTTATTGTCGACTCCAAAACATTCAAAGTCTGCCGCTTCACCTTTAGCATGCTGACTAGTAGACTTGCTACCAATAGCTTCGCATAGTTCTTCTGATCTATAACCAGAAGTAATAACCATAGGTTTACCAAAATTCCTACGTGTAGGTTCTAGTATCTGTACTGCTAACTCAGTTAAATTTTCTATATGATCTTGTGTAGGTTTATTGTCTATACCTTTACGTAATGCTGTTTGAGATTGTGTTAATTCTCTTAAACTAAAATGACCACTAAGCTGCATTAGTTTGCTAGTGGGTTAGTTGATTTAACTTTTATTTCTTGTATCTGTACTTTTAATAATTCTATTTCTTTTTTATTTACTAATGATATAGTATGATTATGATCTACAGGATGTTCATGAGATGAGTCTACGTTTTCTAACTTAGAAACTTTTTCTTCTAATACTTTTATTTCTGATAAAAAACTCATATCAATACTTTTAGATGCACCTTCTAATACTTTTAATTTAGTTGTGATCTCACCATACTTTACAAAACCACCACCTATTGCGGCAATGACTCCAAGTAATGCAGCTACTCCCGCTAGTTGTCCTTTAATTTTATCCATTTTTTAATACCTCTAATTCAATTAATAGTTGTTGTTTCTTATCATCTAATAGTTGTAATTCTTTTTGTTTAATACCTATAATATCTTTGTCAGTATACTTAGCTAATGTTATATTAGCATAGATTTTTCTAGTATCTTGTATGTTTAATTGATCTAAATATATAGACTTAGGTTTATAAAATTCTACATTTTCATATGTAGCTAATGATAACTGTTCTCCAATCATAACATCCATCTTAATAAGATTTTTAAGTTGTAAATTCTTTGCTGAATTTTTTATTTCCTTGTCAATTTTTGTCATAACTTTCTCCAGTTTTTCATTGATATTTTTTTTCGATTGTACTTTTTTTTGTTTAATATTTTTCTTTGATGAAACAACGGATGCTGTAGTATTATTGCTAGCAGATTCTTTTTCTTCGGGCTTTTCATTTTCTTTCTCTGCCATTTCTATAGGCTCTTCCGTAGTTGTTTCTTCAGGTTCTTTTTGAGGAGATTTTGTTTTTATAATTGGTTCTGCTTGTATTTCTTTTGGCTCTTCTTCTGGTGGTTCTTCCATAGCTTCCATAAAACTCATACCTTCTTCTTGTACCATAGCAACCATTTCTTCTTTCAATGTTTCAATAGGCATCTCTTCTATAATCTTTGCTGTCATTGGAGATTCCATAACAATAGCACCTGTCTTACGTGATGCTACCTCAAAGGTTATTTCTTTATTTTCTATGTTAATTTCTAGTCTTGTACCTTCTTCTAGGTTACCCGATAATCTAAACTCTTCTTCTATCTTAGATTCTAATCCAGATATAATATCATAAATTTCATTTTCTGTAAGATTAACCGTATCTAGTGCTTCGTTAATATCTTTTATTTCTTGTGTTGATAATGGCTCATGATCTTCAATTGGAAAATCTAATAGTAATTCTGCACCTAATAAATTTGGTCCAAGATTAGATGTACTTGTATTTAATGATCCATCATAACCTTCCCAGTACCATTCATAACTTGCACCACCTGTACCATTGTAAACTAGATTGTCATGAAACTGTCTACTGTTAGCATTATAACCTGCATCCTCTAATCTTGTAGTTGTCATCTGTGCTAGTGTATTACCTTGTGCATCTTTAATTTTTACATGCAATTTATAAGTATCTTCAGCACCATTAGATTGACCACAGCTATAGGAACTATTACCATCTTCACAGTTTTGTATTGAGAAATAAGAATTTAATTGTATTCCACTATCTAATTTTCTTTGTGTTGTAGTATATGTTGTATTAGATTCAACACCATCTATACCAACTAATGTACCACCTGCACTTACTTTCATTTGATAGCTTGCTTCTAGCTCACCATTAAATGCAGTACCACATGCGTTCTGTACTTGTGTTGGACAGGTAATTGTAAATCCATTGTGTGTAGAATTATTATCTAATGCACCTGTAGATCCAGATTGCACACCATCTAAATTAAAATTATCCATACTAGATGATGTTGTTCCTGCATTAGGTAGTATGTTTGTAGATGTTGCAGTATCTTCATCTGCAAATAAATTAGTTGTAAGTAATAATAATAGTACTAACCATTTCATGTTTGTGTTATCTCTTTACAATCAAATAAAGTATATGCTCTATGTGTATTAATAAAATCTATATCAAATTCTTTTAATAATACAGTTGAGTATGCATATCCATAGATAGCACATTCATAGTATGTTTTAAAATTTGATACTGGTGTTGGTATAAGTTTACATTCGTTGCCTACAACGTGACTACATATATACATTAACATTATAAATTTCATTATCTACCCCTAACAGAATCAATAAAATTGTAAACTCTGCCAAATTGTTTATCAATAGACATCAAGTCAGACTGGATCATGGTTACTGTTAATTGAAGTTCTATAAGTGTGACCAAAGTCCAGGTAGCTAAACCCATAAGTATTGTACCTAATAAAGCAATTAATGCTGTATTAGTTTTTCTTGACATTTTTTTTATTTTTACATTTACAACGAGGTGCAAATAAAAAATTATTTATATGCTCAAACAAATTATCAATAGCACCAAAAAATTTATATAATATTCTATCTAACATTTAATTTTTCTATTCTGATTTCTTCTTTTTCTTTTAATTTATATTGATTTTCTAATTCTTTAAGTTTCTTTTTTTCTAATTTTTTTTGTATTTTTTCTCTAGCAGTCATACGTTTAACATACATATTATAGTCTGGTCTTTCATGTTTATACTTAGACCATAAAGCCATAGCTTCAGCCCCAATTTTTCCATCAATAGGACAGACAGTACCTGCTTGAATCATTGCTTCAAAGACTCTTTCATCTTGGCAAAGTATTGCAACAGCTGCTACACGCATTCCAAAGTCATTAAGTATTCTAGATAGCTTTAATCTTTCACAGTTCTTATCAATAAAATGTTTCCCACCTGTAATACCTAGACCAAATGTTTGAACACCTAATGATGCACCTGTGCTACATACATCTTGTGTCATAGAATTATATGACGGTGCTGATGCTGTTGGTGGTGCTGACTTAACATTTGATGTTGAATTAGTTGTACTTGCTGTATTAGATGATGACCCAGACTGATAGGTTGTTGCACCCCCAGTATACCCACCTTCAATACTTGTGTTTGACCCACTAACATTACTCTGTGTTTCTGCAGGGTATGCAGGTTTAACAAAAACTGCTAGCACAGTCATCAATATAATTAATATACCTGTAAAATAATAGTTCATATTATTACCCATGTTATTTTTTATATCCATATCCCTTTTGTCTATTACCCCATAGCTTTTGCCATGACCATACATTCAATTTACTTGAGTAATGATTAACAAACAATAGTATATGCTTCATTATTTTTTATTGTTTTTAAATATTTGTGTACCTTTTATACCATAGATACTTGCAACAACAAGAATCCATAAATTGGTAAACCAACTTGGAAGCTGTTGAAACTGTTCAAAGAACTCTTTTATTTTTGCAGATGCACCAGGATCGTCACTAAAGACTCCATAGGCTATAACTAAAATTGGAAGCGTTAATACAATCAAAACAAATTCGTCCTTCCAATCTGATTGCCTAGCTTCTAGTAATTTACCAGAGTACTCTAGATCTCCACGAGCCATCTTAGATGCATGCTGTGCTTGAGCATCAGCCATTAACATCTTAGTCTCTTGTTTCTTTTTATATATATGTGTGCCAGCATTTAATGCTAGTTTAATTGCACTAAACCACATACTAAAATACTATTGCACCTAGAACAAAACCTATAGCTGCACTGATAACACAGTGGCTATGATTTGCCCATAATTCTTTTGCTTTGTTTTTAATGTTTTCCATTGTTATCTCCTATAATTTAGTTATTAAAAAAATTGTATGCTCCACCTATTGCACTTGCAATAAGTATAAGTACCCATATAGCACCTTTGCCTTTGTTAATATCAGCTCTTAAATATTTAGTTTCACTTCTAAGTTCTTTAATCTCTCTTACTAGGAAATCTATCTTAACTTCTGTGGCTGATTTTCTAGGCATTAATTCTTACCCTCGAATAGATTTTTAATATCTTCAAATGGTTCTTTAGTATCAGCATAGGTAGCTTTATCAAATTTAACTTGATACTTAGCTGCTACTAGTTTTATTTTTTCTGCAATTGCTTCTGCTTTTGTAGTAAATGTTTCTTGATTAATTGCACCATCTTTGTATTTATTTCTTAACATACTAATTTGTTCTTTATAACCTGTTATCTTTCTTTTTAATTCAAATACTTTGCTAGCTGTAAGTTTACTAATATCTGCTCGTTCTATTTTAAATCCAAGACTTTGTGCCAATGCATAAAACTCTGTTTGGTCTGGTCTAAATGCAGACTCCATTCCCTCTCTTGCTCTTTCTATTTTTTTAGTAGAGTAAGTAAAAGGTACAAAAGGTATATTTGGTATTAGTTTATTTACAATAGCTTTTAATTTTACATTCCAATCTTCACTATAGTTACCAGTTAATCCTTTTATTTTTTGTTGTCTAAATAAATCATAACCAGCTAATGGAAATAAAATTTCTCCTGCTAGTCCACCTGACGGTTGTAAAGGTGCAGGTACTCCAGGTAATGTACCGTTTAAATCCATAATATCTCCACCAGGTACAAACCTAGTAAAATCCATATAAAGAGGATTTCCATTTTTATCAGGTAATACAGGCATTTTAATATTTCTAAAAGGTAATACGCCAATGTTCATAAACCTTCCTGATTTTCTTTCTGGCATAACAGCACGTTCAGCATCTTCATCTCCGCCACCTACTATATCACCCATTTTATTTAGTCCATATCCTAATGCTGCATACTTTGCATACTTCCAAGGTCTAACAATAGCTGTCTCTGCAAGTATAGGTATAATTCTATATGTATATGCTAAGAAAGGAGTGATAGTATTTCTCATCCAATTAATAGCTGGTGCATCAATGTTATAATCTATAAAAGATTTTCTAGCATCTAATGCTGCATCTTGTATCTTCCATCCTTTTGCAAGTCTGTCTTGAAATACTGATAATCTAAATACTTTATCTTCAAACATGTACCAATCAGTTAATTTTGTAAGACCAAGTTTACCATTTATTACACTATCTTGATATACATTTCTTGCCATTTTAACAGAGTTAGTAAATGGATCTACGCTATCATCCATAGAATAAGGAAACTTCGCACTTGCTTGAATATTTTTTAACTCAGTTGTTATTAAATCTGCATCAAATACACCATGTTTAGTAGCAGCTTCTACTAATTGTGATCTTTGTATTTTACCAGCTTTGTTAGCTTTATTATGTGTTGTTAATGCTTTGTATGCTGGTAGTAAATATTTAAAATCTGCATCTACTAAATCATGTAATATAACATTAGACATAACATTGTTTACATGCACAGTAGGATTCCATGCAGTTTTAGATACTTTCCAATACGAATTTAATGATTTATAACTTTTAAAAAAACCTGAACTTTCTTTTCTATAATAAGCACTAGTTGCAAGTAAATTTTTGTATACTTCTTCTGGTACATATTTACCCGCTAAATTACCATACCTTAATTTATTACCAGTCTTACTTATTGCAGTAGTAGGTATTTGTTTATAAACTTTTTTTAAATCCCTAGGTACTTTTGCAAATGAATCATATGTATAATCCTGTTTTGATATACTATCATAAAATTTGTATTGACTTAAACTACTTGCACCTGCTCTACCAGTTTCAGCAATAGCAAAAGCAGCATCTTCAATTTCGCTTAAACCTACTCTCTGTGGTTTAGTATACTCCCATCTAATATTAATTTGCATTTCATCTAATTCTTTTTTTTTATCTGCAATTAATTTTGATTTTTTATTTTTGTTTCTTGTAAGCCTAATTTTGTTATTATATTTATCAGTTATAAGCTGCATCTCAGCTTTAGAACTTTCTAATATTTCCCAACCTTTATGACCTTTAATTAATTTTTTCTTTCCTTCTGCTTCTTTAAAAATTCCATCTTTAGATACTTTTTGAGAAGTTGTAGTATACGCTTTTTGTTTTTTGTATACCTCATCAAATTCTTTTATAGTAGTTTTATCAGTGGCACCTCTATGTTTTAGCTCTTCACCAAAAGGTCTGTTTTCTAACTTACCTTTATAAGATCTTTTTATATATATATTTTTATTTCTATTAAATGTTTCTTTAGTAATAAGACCCATATCTATATAGTCTTGAGACATTTCATTAATTAATTTTCTAGATTGTGCACTTAGTTCTTGTAGTTTTGCTGGTGCTACTTTTAATTTAGTGTCACCTTCAAGTAGATTAATTAATATTTTTTGTTCATCTGGTGTTAAATTTTTTTGTATTTTTTGTGCCATGTAAGTAAATTTCATAGAAATATGATTTGAGAAACCTTGTGCCTCTGCTTGCATAGATTTAAAATTTTTAGGTAATCCATACCCATCTACAAATTGTCTGCCCAGAAAATCTAATAAACTTTCACTTACTTCTTCAGTTTTATCCTCACCCTTACCAAATGTTTTAGTAAGAGTTTTCATTCTAGCACCTTTAATACCACCTGCACCTAACAATGCACCAGTAAATGCTCTACCAAATTTTGTTGTAATAGGAGTATCTTCATCTCCTGAAGCGTAACCTATAACTGCACCTGTACCAGCAGCACCTGCTTCTGCACCATACTCACCATTAGTTAAATAATTTAATGCTGGTTTACCAAATTTTTTTTCGTATGCCTTTGCAACGTTTTCTCTAAACCAAAGTCTAGGTCCCCTTAATAATTTTGCTTTATCTGTAGGTATATCTTTTAATGTTTCGGGTTCATCTATTTCAATTTTTTTTCTAGCAACTACATTTCTATCTTTTAATCCTGCTTCATTCTGTAGTTTAATTTTTTGTAATTCTGTATCAGATTTTACTTTTATAGTAGGTGAATCAAATCCAGGTATACCCAAACTTTCTCTTGTAAATACTTTCTCACCTTTTATTTTTTTTGTAACACCTGTAATAACTGGTCCTAAAATTGTACCACCTACTGCACTAGCTGCAGCTTGTTTTCCTCTAGTATCTAGTATACTTTCTTCATCAACATAACCTAATGCACCTACTATACCTGAGTTTACAAATCCATATTTAGCTGCTGCATACAATGTTTTTGCTTTAGTTATAGGTAATAACCAACCTGCAGGATCTAATATAGCACCACCAAAGTAAGCTGCTGCAACTCCGTAATTAGTAGACCCATCTTCATCTTGCATAAACTCATAAAGTTTTTTTTGATCAGCTTTCATCTTCTCTGCATCAATACCTAGAATCTGCTTACCACCTCGATATGTATCAAAGAAACCTAACTGTGCAGCATAAGCTATCTTTTTTAAATTTGTAGAATCTTCATCTACATCATCTACTAGATCTTCTGTTTTTTCTGCAATGCCAGTTAGCGGTGATAGTGATGATATAAATTTTAAATAAGTATTACTTTTTTTAGTATCTTCTGACAAGTATTTTGAATACGGGTTAAGGTCAGTATCTTTAGTAGTTTTACCTTTTAAATATTTTGAATAAAAATTAGTATCATAAGATTTTTCTGAAGGTTCTGTTTTATCTTTATCAGTAAGATTAGATCCTCTATTACCTTCAGTAGTTAATTTAAATTTTTCTTTTTCTTCTGAAGATAAATACTTTGCATATGGACTAGTATCTCTTTCAATATTATTAGGTATTTCTTTACCTTCTAAGTATTTACTGTAAGCATTTTCCATTTATTATAATCCATATGGAGATAAATCATTAGTGCCTAATCTTTCTTTTAGATCAGCTTTAATTTCATCAATAGCTGGATCATTGGGATCATTTGTTTTTAATATGTTTATAGTGTACTTAGCACTTTTAACAAAAGAGTTTTCTTCTGGTTGTGCCGATGCAGTACCATAAGTTAATCCTGTTTCAGGTAAATACCTTTCTCTAAAGTATCTATTATAAGAATACTGCTGTAGAGTTTGACTATCTTTTTCACTATCAGGAAGAGCATCATAATTATCTTTATACGTTTGTGGATGCTCTGTCATTCCAGTTATTTTATTTGTATATATAGTTTTATATTGTTGATCAGATTGACCTTGTAATTCTTTTCTTTTACTTGGTGTTAATGCAAAGAAATTACTTTCCATTTTTTCTACACCATCTCCAAATATTTCCTCATATGTAGGTAAAGCAGTTGTCTTCATTTCTCTTTTTTCTGGTACAGCTTCAGTTACCTGTGGTCCAACTTGTGTTCCTTCAACAGCTGGTGTAACAACTTCTTCTGTAGTCTCAGTTATAGGAGTAGACTCGGGTATCTGTAACTGTGCAGTCATAGTACCAATCTTAGAGTCACCTGTAGTTAATCCCATAATAGTTTTTTCTCTTTCTTTTATAGCATCAAATCTACTTTCAGCTCTTTTTGTATAACTACTATCTGTAGCTTTTAAATATTGTTTTAGTTTATCTGCTTTAATCTCTGGGTTATCACCTAGTTGAATTAAGATATTTTTATAATCATTAGCATCACCTGTAATAAAATTGTTTTGACCCATAAATTCTGCTACGTCTGCACCAAATTGTCCAGAGAGTTTATCATAAGTTTCTTTTCTAGATTTTTCTTTTTTCTCAAAGTCTGGTAAAGTATTTTCATAAAAGTTTAAACCTGCTCTTTGAATAATCTCACCTTTCATTTTATCTTTAGCTGCTACTTCTGCATTAAATTGACCCATAGCACCTGTAGCTACACCCTGTATCATTCTTCCAAAATCTATTGCCATTATATCATCTCCTCTTCTTTAGGTTGTGGTGCAGCCATTAAACCTTTTTGTTCAGGTTGTTTTTCTATTTCTGCTTGTACACCTTTACTAGCTTTCTCAAATTCTGCTTTGTTTTTCTTAACATCTAATATAGATTTCATTTCTGTATTGTTTGTTAAATCTTGTGTAGATATTCTAAATTTTTTAACACCACCTTGAATACCTATTGTAGCTATCATTTTCATAATAGGTTCTGTAATAATAAATGCTACATCAGGAGTCCACTTACCTTCTGTAAATCCACTAAATACAATAATTCTTCCAATAGCTTCTACAGGAATACCTGCATCTAACATACCAATAACTTGCTCAGCAAATTGTGGTTCAGTCAATTTATCCCAAACAAATTCTGTAGCTTCCATAGTATCTGTGTACTGTGGTGGATGTTCCCAGGGATAATTACCTGGTTTATCTGTCATTCCTTGACCAGGAACTGGTGCGTCAAAAGGGTTATTCGGTGCTTCTTTAAATTGATCCATATATTTCCTATGTTAAATCTCTTTTATATTCTCTGTCTTTACCCATGGCATTCATTAGTCTTCTTTCCCATTCGTAATTTAAATCTTTACCGTCTACAGTTTTAGCAACTCCAGTACTACCAGCTTCATCAGATCTTTCTCTACCCATTCTGCCACCATAACTTGGTGCTGTAACAGCTGTACTTTGTATTTGATAATCTCCACCAGCACCACCACCGCCTTTACCCATAAGGCTAGAGGCTAATGCACCACCTATTTTACCACCTGTAGGTCCACCTATAGCATTTCCTGCCCATGTTGCAGCTGCTGTGACTCCCTTTTTAAATATACTTTTTAAACTAAACGCCATTATACTCTCCTATTATTTTAATAAATTAAAACCAAACTTACCAATCATTTGATACATAGAATCTTTAGATGCTTGATCTTGTAAATCTACTGCTGTAGATCTTTCAAGTGCAGCCATTGCTAAATTATGATTTCTATTCTGCTCATTCTCAGAAGCAGTATTAACCCATGAAGCTTCGTCTCTCCATTGTTGCCATGCTGCTGACATTGCCCAGTTAGATAAACCTAGTAGATTCTGTGCATTAGTTTGATTACTTGCATTAACTGCTGCAGTATTTGCAGTGTTAATACCTCTTCTCCAAACTACATTAGACTGATCTATCTCTCTTTGATTGTTAACGTTAAATTGGTCTCTTTGATTTTGTATTGTAGAATTAAACTGATTGATAGCAGACTCTCTTTGTGCATTAGCTTCTTCTACTTGTACTGTATTTTGTGCATTTAATGCTGAAATTTTATTTGCTTCACTAGCTGAATACTGTGCCATAGCATCATTTCTAGCTGCATTTTGTTCTGACATTTGAGAAGACATGTTATCATAAAATTGATTAACTTGATTCTGACTAGTAGCATTAAACTGATAAGCTGCATTAGCTGCTGATTGATCTGATAATAAAAATGATTGTCTTGCTTGCATGTTAGATAAACTAGCTTGTTGATTGTTAGACAAATTAGCCATATCCATTTGTAAATATGCTTGTGCATTTGTAATTGCAGCTTGCTGATTGTTTGCAAGATTCTGAAATATCATTTGCTTATAAGTATCTGCATCTGCTTTAGCAATTGGTATAGCAGAGTTCATGATACCTTCGGCTAATGCCTCAGCTGCCATAGAACTTTGACTCATACCTCTATTAGCCATAGCTGCTTCAGTTGCTTTAGCTGCACCTCTAGCCCATACGGGTAAAGGATCTCCTGCTGCTACTGCTGTTTCAACGTCACTTTGTAAACTTGCTAACTGACCTCTAACTGTAGAGTCTGTAGATACTGCACCTGTTTGTGCTACTGCTGGTGCTGTTACAGTTCCTGTAGCTGCAGTCATAGTAGGAGTTGATCCTGCTACTCCAGCTTGTGTATAAGTATTTGCAGTTTGTGCTGTAGGTACTGTTGAAGCTGTACTTGTAGGTGCTGTAGTTCCTGTTATAGTTGGTGCTGCTGTAGCCATAGGTAAAGCTGCCGCTGCACTACCACTAACTCCTGCAGTACTCATTAATTCATTTGTTGCTACGTTTTGTAATTGAGGAGATATAGTAGTCCCAGTAGGCATAGTAGGGTTAGCTACTATAGACTCAATTAATGATGTAGCTTTACTTGCTGTAGTTTGATTACTAGATGTAGGCTTAACTGAGCCTGTCTGTAACTTAACTGTATCTACTGTCTCTGCCATTGTTTATCTTCCTTGTCCTTTATATCTTGTTAGTTTCATTTGACGTTTCTCATCTTTATTCATTGACTTCTTATGAACCCCTGGTCTCTTTGGTGGTCTATCTCTTTTTATATAGTGTGAAAAATTTTGTTTAGCCATTAGCCTTTAGGATTATCTGATTTAACTTTAGCTACTGCGTCTTTCCAAGTAGTAGTACCATTCAGTAAGTCTTTGTATTGCATATCCATTTGGTCTTGAATTAATAAATAATCATATGCTCTTTTATTTATTGTTGTTATTGCCATTATTCAAAATCTTCTTTAG
>Ga0222661_1000503_pt1 | contig 14743 bp, 15 predicted proteins | sample AntAcemetagen551_FD_179851 | JGI IMG/M metagenome (GOLD analysis project Ga0222661, IMG submission 179851) | Saline water microbial communities from Ace Lake, Antarctica - #551 | ecosystem: Environmental > Aquatic > Non-marine Saline and Alkaline > Saline | place: Antarctica: Ace Lake...
CCAACTAATATTTTTTCCAATCTATTAATTTGTTTTGCTAAGTCGTTTATTTTATCGTGAGTTTGTTTTTGCATTATTCTACATAATTTTTCATGGTTATCTAATCTAATTGAAGTTGTACTATTTAGCTTTTTCATATTTTTCAATTTCTCTTTTTTCACGTTCAGTGCCTTTAACTTTTAAATTAAACTCTCCAGCCTCGGCTAATTTTTTAAGACTTTCATAAGAAAAACTAGCTGCTACATTTATACTTTTTATAGGAGCTGATGCTAAAAATTCTAATACTGGTATAGTAGGAAGTCCTGTCTCAGCATTATATTTTCCTTTTAAAGTTTGATTAGTACCTTCTCCTCCAACAGCAGTTTCAACACCTACACCAACTCTTTGTAAAGGACCTGAGTTATAAGTATTAAAAAACTTATAAAACTTTTTATCATTTAAAGCTGGAGCATACTTAAAAGCATATGAGTTAGCAAATTTATCTAAAAACAAATCATAGTCTGCTAGTTCTTTTCCTAGTTTCCCATCTAGTTTATTAGCAAAAAATAACAATCCTTTTATTACTACGTTTTCATGTGATAAAGGACCATATATCATTCTAGTTGCTGTTGATCTCACAGCTTCCATTTCAGCACCAGTTAAAACTTTACCTCCAGCACCTGTTACAAACCTGTCTGTATTTTCCATAAAGTCCATTGCTGCCATTATAGTTTTAAAACTTTTAGTAGTTTCTTTTCCAAACATATTTTGAAATATTTGTTCATTCTTTGCGTCACTTAAATAATTAAATATTTTTGAAGCATCAATAGTATCTTTTCCTAATAGTTGTGAAGATGATCTATATTTAGTAAACATATTATTTAAATAATAAGCTTTTACTTCTTGAGCATTTTGTGGACCTATTGCTTTAAAAAATTCAGAAAAAGCTTTAGGAGTAATATTAGGATTTTCTAATATCATACCGGCGACTTGAGCAGAGTTTAAATCGTCAGAAACTATATTTAAATTTTTAAATATTTGAGGAAAAGCTCTTTTTGCTTCTGTAGTTAATTTAGCTTCATTAATTAAAAATGTTTCTATTGCTTCTTTTGCTGTTCCAACACTTCTTAATTTTGATAAATCTTTAGGATCCAATACTTCTTTAAGAGAGGGTAAGTATTGTTTATACCAATCTGCCACTTTCATTCCACCTTGATCAATGTCTTGTATAAATCTGTTATAAATAAGAGTTTTAAATTCATTAATCTTAGCTGTACTTAACGCACCTTGATTACCTTTAACTAAAGTTCCAATATAAGCAGCAGCATCAACTTGTTGTTTTTTATTTCCAAATAGTATAGGAAAAAAATCTTCTCCCATTTCTGCTCTAGCACCTGATACTACTCCTCTAGTAGTTCCACCTACTTTTTTTAAGATACTAGATAAAATTCCATCTCTTAATATACTTTGATTATTATAATAATTATCATTGTCTTTCATTAGTTTTGCAAAAGCAGGAACTTTCTTTTGAGCTTGTGTCATAAGTGGTCCTAGTTTAAATAAAACTTCTTGTACTACTGAATTAAGTTCTGGATTGTCTCGTGTTAAACCATTTAAAGTATCTTTAATAGATTGAACTCTATTATATTCTATTTTCCCACCTCTTTCAAATTGACCTTTTATAATTTTTAAAGTTTTTACAGCATCATCTAATTGAAGTAATCTATTTTTTGCAGTAGGTGTATCTATTTTTTGTTTTTTTATCAGTTGTATTTGTTTATTTAATTTACTAACATTTTGATCTATAAATTTAGGAATAGTAACATTACTTTTTACTGAATTTTTAGGAAAAATTACAAACTCATCTTTCATCAATACTTCTTGTTGAGCTGATAATTTTTTTCCTAATGCAATATTAGTATCTTTTGCTTCTCCTACAATACTTGTAATAGTTTTATTTATACTTAATTCGTCTGGATAAATTTTATTAGTAGAATTTTTTATGGATTCATTCCATGCTTTATTTAAAGCTTCCTTTGTCTCTATTAAAGCTAATTGTTCTGATTCTGAATAACCTTTTGCTATATTAATAATTTTATCATTTATTTCAACTTGAGTTTTTACACCTGATTTTCTTATTGTTTCTAAACTAATTCCAAATTGTTTTTCAAGTACTTTAGCTTGTGCTTCTAAAATTTCTCTTTCTTGAGCAAGGATAGCTTCTTTTCCCTCTTTATTTAAAAAAGTACCACTTTTAGTAACATCACTTTTTGCTAATTTTTCTATTTGAGCTAAACTTGATTTAGGAAGATTTCCTCCAAATGTTTCAAAAACAAATTTATCAGCTTCGCCACTGGTCATTCCTGCTCTGTCTATTAAAGCTTCTTTATACATTTGTACTTGAGTAACTTTTTCTTCATTACTTAAACCTGCTTTAAAATTATTTACAAAATCTTTTCTTATTTTTGAAGGTAAAACTCCTATTTCACCTGTAAGAGCTGATCCCATACTATTTTTTGCAAAAAGAGTTTTAAGTTGTCTACCTGCTGCATTAAAAATTGGAATAGCTATTCTAGTTCCAGCACCAGTAATTCCCGCTCTTTTTCCTGCTTGAATTACTATATCAGACATTGATAAATCTAAATTTACTCCTAAAGATTGACCATATAAAAGTTTTGCCATCTCAGCTACACCTCCTCCTAAAGCTGAACTCATTGCTACAGCATTAGGACCTCCTTGAGTAGCTATAATACCCATTGTTATTTCTGAAGCCATTACTAATATTTCACCAGTAAAACCCGATACATCTTTACCTTCAAAACCAGGTTTATTAAATAATTTATATTTATCATCTCCACCTAGTTCTTTTGGAATTTTATATATTAATCTTCTTTTACCATCTGCAAATTCATAATTTTGAGTATGAATTTTAATTCCACTATAATTTAAACCATTATATATTTCTTTATACTTATCTGGAAGAGTTGCAACGATAGCATCATGAGCCTGAGTTGCAATAGTCTTATCATTATAAAGAGCAAAACTCATTACACTTCTAGTTTTACTATCAACTCCATCTAATTCAGGATTAATTCCAGCTAATTTATAAAATAGTTTATCATTAATATTTGCGTTACCCGCTTTAAGTTCTGTTATTGTTTCATTTACATTTTTTAAATTAAGTTTTGAAGCAAGATCAGGTCTATCTTCGTCTATTAAAGCTTGTCTTACTTCTGATAATCCTTCACTAACTAAATTAAAATCTCTTCCATCATTTTCAAATGATTTTTTATCATTAGCTTTAGATGTTTCAATTTCTTTGATCACCGATCCTATGACATCAGTGCTATAATTATTTTTAATTATTTTTTTAGTTTGATCTAGAGTAACGTAAGGACCTATATCTTTTGAAAATGTAGAATATAATTCTATTGCATTTTCCATATCTTTTGTAATGTCAATTTTAGTTCTTTGTTTATCTAATTGAAATTCATCATCTGGACCAATAATTTGATCATTTGGATCTGCAACTTCTTCTTTCGGTAATTTTATCTCTGCTTCTGCGTTTACAGTGTCTAAAGAGTTATCTGTATTTTCTTCTACAATTTCATTAGCTACATTACTTGCTACGGTTGTCTCTGTATTTAAAGCTTCATTCTCTGCTTCAACATTAGGCTCAACATTTTCTACAACTTCTTTAGGCATTACTACAGCATCTTTTTCTGTAGATGTTCCTACGTTTCTATTTATATCAAGTACGGGTATTTGTTTTTCTTCTTCAGTAATTACTTCTAAATTTTCACTACTCATGATTAGTTAGTTTTTTTATTATTTTCTAAATCTTGAATCTTCTTATCTAAACCGGGATATTTTTCTTGCCAACTATCTCCATCTAAAGGTTCTCCAGTTCCTGTTGTTGTAATATTTTTATCTTTATCAATTGGTATTTGTGAATTATAAAATCTACTATATTCAGTTTTTCCACCCATATCTAAAGAAGCTTTAGCAGAAGCTAGAGCAAAAGGAGAGAAGTCTGTAACATCTCCAGTGTATTTTTCATAATCTGATTCAAAGCCTAATAATTTAGCTTCTTCATAAATTTGATCAGGAGAATAAGATGATTCTTTTAATATTTTATTTCTTAATTTAAGTGCGCCTTCAGTATTAAATTCAGTATTAAAATCTCTATCACTTCCTTTTTTATAACCTCTATCTCTTTTAAATAATCTAGCATAAGCTATTTTTTCAGATTCAATTAAAGATATAGCATCAGTAAAAACTATATTAGTAAGAAAAGTACTAGCTGCATCTGTTACTTGTGTTTGACCTGATCGTACTAAAGCAACATCTTTATCAGATACAGGAGTAAGTTTAGTATTAGATAAAGTATCTAAAGTTGCAACGGTAGCTAATTTATTAAAACTATTAATAAAATTAGCAGATGATTCTATACTTGAAAAAAATTCACTATCTTGTCTCATGGTCTGTGGTAAAAGATCATTAATTGCTTGAATTGCTCCAGGGAATTTACTTCTTAAAGCACCAACAGGTAAAGATTTATTTTCAGGATTAGCAGTCCATGCTTTAATTAAATTTTTCTGAGATCCAAAAACTTGATTTAATTTAGTAGCACTTGCTATATCTTCCATTTGTTTATCTAAACCTTTATAAGCATCTAGTTCCATTGCACCTGGTTTATCTAATTCATTTGTAAGTTTTAACATATCTATTTGATTTTTTAATGAAGAAGCACCTGCTTTAGATTTAGCAGTAGCAGCAGCTAGTTCTTCTGCTTTTACTTTTTTTACACCTCCACCTAAAGAACTTGTAACTATACCAAAAGGAGATTGTGCTCTACCTGAAGTAATAGGAGTGATCCGTGATGCTTTGTCAATCATATCAGTGCCTGCATAAAAAAGAGCACGTTTATTAGGATCCTCTAATACTTTTCCTATATTAGTTTCTAACTTAGCAGATATACTACTGAATGCACTTCCTATTGAATTTATTAAACTTTTCTTTTCTTTCTTTTCTGGAACTTCAATTTCTTTTTCTTTAAAAGCTTCTGTTAAAACCATACTTTCTAATTCATCATTATTAGGTAAAGCTTCTTTTGCATCAGTCATTTTTTCAAATTCTGCTGCTAAAGCTTGATCATCATTAATGATATCTACTGAGATTTTATTTTCTTCATCACCTTTTTTAGGAAAACTGGAATCAAGTGCTGCCATTAAACCTCCTTAAATTGTACATCAAGTTTATTGTAATCTACCATTAGATAACCATCATCGTTAACAGATGATACATGAGGAACTTGATGAGCCATTACGCCTTGATATTTTTTATCATTGCCTTTATATTTAAATGTGTAAATATTAATTCCTGATGGAGATTTACCAACTAAATTAATATCTTCTTTTAATCTCATATCAGATAAAGCCATTCCTGTTGTTACAGCTCCAGCTATTTGACCAAAAGGACTTGCACCTTGTACTGGAACTCCAGTATATCCTGATCTTTCTTCTCCATAACTTCTTATAGGAGCACCTGATAAAGCACCAATCATTTGTTTAACTTGTCCAGCACCATATTCTCTTTCTTCTATAAAGTCACGATATCCTTCTGCAAGTCCAGCTTGTTCTATACCACGAGCTTGCGCTCCAAATCCAGCAAGTCCTGCTGAAGTTTGTCCTAAAGCATTTATTTGACTTTGTGCTGCGCCTAGTTGTGTTGCTCTATCTTGCATAAATCTATTAGCACCTGATTCAAAACCAGCTTGTCTTAATCTAGCTGATGTATCTCCTGCACTATCTATAAATCTTTCTGCTCCTAAAACATTTTCTATACCTTGTCTTGATCCACCAAAAGCTCCTGCACCAATCGCTGAAGCATTCATTGATTTTTGAGTTTGACCGTAAGCTTCTCTTAAATCTCCTAAAGCTCCTGAAATAACTTGATTCTCATATGGGTTAGCATAAGCTTGAGCTGTAGCAGTGTCATAAGTTTGAGCACCTATTGCAGCAAGTTGTCCTGATTGTGGAAGAATTTGGTTTTGATATATATTAGCAGCTTGTGTTTCATAAGGATCAAGTTGAGCTATACGTTGACCTTGAAAACCTTGATATGGTTTACTAAATTCAGTTTCAGCTGTTCTTAAAGTTCTCTCTTGAATTTCTTTAAAATATTCAGGGATGTCATAGCTAGTCGTTGACTGCGATGGTGCCTGTACTGTTGTAACACTTGGTTTGAAAATACTACCCATTGACTATATAAGTTCCTCCAATAACTTTAAATCCTAATTTAATAAAAGCCTTGTCTTTTCTTTCAACGTCTTTACCTTGAAAGATTTCGCATATCGCAGTTACTTTATTTGCTAGTGCGTATTCTTTGAAAACTATCATTATAGAACGAAAGATCCTAAAATTTCTATGTTTAGGATTCACGTGTAACCATAAAGTTCTCATGAACTTTTTGTCACTATACCATGTCTCATCAACTGTTGCAGCTAATGTTCCTATAATAATATTTTCATATTCCACTACTATAACAAAACTATTCTTAATGTAAAATACTATATTCTCTAAAGCTTTAGTATTATTAGTGTTTCCAAAGTTGAATGGAGCCTCTGTAAGCCACGTTTTTAGTAGTTCTCTTATACGAACAGCATCAGATATTCGAGCTGGTCTTATAGTATATTTATCTTTTTCCATCTTGTTTTATATTTACTCTTAATGTACCAAATCTCCAGTTATCTCCAACATTATTATTTTGTATCTTAACATTAGATTGTCTACCACGAATACGTGTATTAACGAACCTAGTTGTGTTGTTTACAGTCAAAGTTTCTCCTACTGTTGCAGTATCATTAGGATAATCTTTAACACTTAAAGTGATTACAGTGTTTCCAGTTTGATCTTGAAAGTCTGGTATAACTTTATTAATAAAACTAAATGTTTCACCATCAGCAATGTCTCCATCACCTGATTGAATATAAGCTGGTAAAGCAGATCCATCAGCATCTACTCCTGATTCTTGAGCATATATTAAACTTCTACCTTGAGTTAATCCATTAATAGTAGTTATAGTACTTGCGTTAGAAGTAGATAAATACTCTGTAGCTAAAGGATTAAAATTAACTCCGTTATCTTGATAAGTACTTCTATCCATAGTTCCAAAATACCAAGAGTTTTCTAAATAATTATAAATAACATAACGATCACATTGACTAGCGGTACTTGAACAGTAATACCATATTACTTCTGAAAACTCTGAATTTTGTGCAGCATAAACTTGAACATACTGAACTTTATTAATATCTTGAAATACATGATTTAATATAGGACAAGGTATCTCCTGAACTGATCCAGCATATCTAAAGAATTGTCCATCTGACATCCAGTAAGCTATATCATCTATAACTATTGCAGAGTTAAGACCAACAGCTCCACAATCATTACCTAATTGTCTAAAACCAAATATAAAAGGAGGACCTATAAAAGACATTGATTGTAATGTAGTATCTGTCCATATTAATATAGTTCCTTTAGCAGGTCTTGCACATCTTATTTCACTTCCACCAGCTATTTTTTGTGATCCTGCAGAGTTAGTTACATTAGGTGTCCATTGATTATAATTTTCTTGATCAGACCAACGTATAAACATCCTATCTTGACTTGAAGTATCTCCAATAGTTGTTTCTGTTCCTAAACATACTACATGTCTAGTTTCTGTAGATACTAAAGATAATGTAGAGCTAGTAGGAGCATTAGCAATAGATGTAGCTCTATTAGTAGACATTCCTGCTGAAGTATTCCATTCGTAAGTTGCTCCATCTTTTTGAGTTAATATTAAATCTTCTCCCCAATTATTAATAGACCATAACCGTGCATCAAGTACTACACTAGAAGTTGCTCTAGGTGTTCCCCAAGTAGAAGCACCCCAAGTAGAAGCACCCCAACCGTATCCAAAAGTTTGAATAGATGGACCTACATTTATTTGATAAGTAGTTGTGCAATTTGCAGTAGGACCTACCGCAGAAGTTGCTGTTGCACTACTTTCAACAGTATAAGTATTAATAGTTGGTACACTTAAAATTTCATATTCAGCATCTAGTGTGGCTGCAGGAATTCCACCAACGTCAGTACTTACACTACTTAGTGTGACAAAATCACCTAATATAGCTCCATGACTTGTATCCGTGATAGTTATAATATTGCTACTTGATGTTGTAGTAATAGCATTAACAAGAGCATTGTTTGCTCTTATAGGAGTAATGTCTTGATTATCTCCACCTTGATATACATACACTTTACGATCAGTTCCTAAAGCTTCATAACGAGATCCGTCTAAAGAATACCATTGTTCTAAAGCTCTTCCAACTCCTACATAATATTCTGGACTAAATTTAGTCCAGCCACCTATTTTTTGAGGAAGTCCTTTACGAAATCTTATTTTATCTCCATCAATCCACCTACCTTCTGCTCCTGTAGGAGTATTCTCAGTATCTAATCCAGGTTGAAAGTTTAATTGAGTTAATGGCATAGTTTTGTATTATACAGTAAAATTACAAAATATATACTATATTTTATAGCATATAATGCCTTATATAGTAATTATATAGATAATGAAAGAAACAAAATGATATGAAAACAGTAGTACTAGATAACTTATTTTCTAAAAAAGAATTATTTTATATGTATAAAGAAATAATAAAAACTCCAAATTGGAGAATAGATGGGCAGTCTACAGACCAAGATGGACATATAAGTGGGCCTGTTTTTGTGGTTAAACAAATTAATGAAAAACCTCAAAATTATCCTTTGTTTTTGTGGGGGCAAACTTTAGTTTTTAGAATTAATAAATTATTAGAAGAAAAAAATATAGGTATTCCAACTAAATTAAATAGAATGTGGTTTAATTCTACTTCTCATGGTAAAAAAACACAACATTGGCTTCATGCTGATGATGAAGATAATTTAAAATTAAAATCAATTTTGTTGTTTATGACTCCTATTTGGCAACCAGATTGGAGAGGATCATTTTATATTGATGGAGAAGAATTTAAATTTAAACCTGGCTCTGCTGTTATTTTTGATTCTAAAGAATACCATAAAGGGGAATCACCTGAATCAGAAACATATAATTGGCAAAGAATAACATGTAATATTTTAGTAGGATAAAATGGATCATTTAGAAGCAATTGTCGAGATAAAAAATGTAGTCTCCACAGAGTTTATAGATAAAATCATACCTTTAATAAATCATAAAGCTAAAAAAAATTTAAAAGTTATGGGAGGTTTGGATAAAAATATAAGAAATGTAAAAGGTCATCAGTTAACTTTTAATACACCTACAGATTTATTCTATTGGAACTATATAAAACAAGAAATAGAAAGACTTTATACTTATTATAAAATAAAATTTCCTAAGATGATGAGCTCTAAAATCAATCAAATAGATTTATTAAAATATTCACCAGGGGGAAAATATGAAATACACACAGATCATTTTACTACTTCTATTAGAGCTTTAAGTGTTATTATTAATTTAAATAATGATTATGAAGGGGGAGATTTAATTTTTACTGATCAAAAAGAAAAAGAAATTAAAAGATTAAAACTTGGAAAAGGTTCAATTGTATTTTTTCCAAGTAATTTTATGTACCCTCATGGTATTCAACCTATTACGAAAGGAACAAGATACAGTATAGTAGCATGGCTACAATAAAACTTATGAACAAAAAAACACTTAATATATTATCTATTGATTGTGATTGGATAACAAATTCTAAACAACAAGAAGAACTTTTAAGTTTTCTTATACCTATAATATATAATAATAAAGATATACATACTGCATACTCACACGAAAAAATATATCCTTTGTTTTCTCATGGTTATGATGAGTACAATTTAATTAATATTGATCATCATCATGATTTTCATTATAATCAAAATTTAAATATTTTAAACGAAGGAAATTGGTTGTTTCATTTATCTAATGTATTCAAAAACAAAATTAATTATACTTGGATATCTAACCCTCATTCTAGTTATCTTGAATTAATGGAATTTAAAAATTTAAAATCATTTGTTTTTGATCATAATATTAATTATATAAAACAAAAAAAGTTTGATAAAATATTTATATGTTGTAGCCCTGAATTTGCTGTTACACCTGAAGTTATTACAGCATACAAAATTATAGAAAGAATTGTTAATGAACGAAAAAACATAGAGCATGACTACAATAAAAACTAAAATAATAAAAAATTTTTTCGATAAAAAAGAATTACAGATTCTTCATAAATATTGCCATAACAAATTAGATTCAAATAAAGACTATCAATTAGATAGTCAATCATTTTCACCCGCATGGTACAATGATCCTTTAATGACAAGTTTTTTAGATACGAAATTACCTTTAGTAGAAAAAGAAAGTAATCTACAATTATTTCAAACTTATGCTTATTGGAGATATTATGTATTAGGTGCAACTTTAAAACAACATAGAGATAGACCAGCTTGTGAAATAAGTGTAACTGCTTGTATTAAAAAATATGATAACTGGCCTTTAGTTATAGAAGGTGAAACATTTGAATTAGAAGAAGGTGATGCACTTTTATATGCTGGTTGTGAACAAAAACATGGAAGACCTGGAGTATATAAAGGAGAGGGTATGGCTCAAGTATTCTTTCATTATGTAAATAAAAATGGTCAATATACTAATCATGCTTATGATAATTATATTAAAACAACAGGAAGAAAAATATGACAAAAATAATTGAAAAAATAGAAAAAATGACAAAAAATAAACTCGAATTAAAAATAATTGACAACTTTTTTTCACAAGATGAATTAAATATTTTAACAAATAATCTTACAAGAATACCTTATATCCCTTTAAAAGATCATTATGGTAAAGGAAATCATTTTGGAATGATCCATGACTTTAAAAAAAATACAACAAACCAATGGTTATTTGATAAAATTAAAAAAAATTTTTTTCCTAATATCAATCTTATAGATGTAGAATCAAGATTTACAGTTAGACATAATAAATCTAAAGTTTTAGCACACGTAGATGACAAGGATTATAATTTTATAGCTTACCTTAAAGGAAAAGAATTAGTTTATAATGGTACTGGTTTTTATCACAATAAAAACTTAAATACCTATGTTGGATTTGTCGTAAATAGAGCTATTTTTTTTGACGGTCTAAATAATCATCATACCGATCTTCAAGCTTTAGGAGAAAGTTCAATGAGATATACATTAAATGTATTTTATGATAAAAGGAGAAATAAAAATGAAAAATAAAAATGCAAAAATAGAAAATTTTATAGGTGTTTATGACAATTATATAACCCCTGAAGAATGCAAGGGTCTTATAAAAGTTTTCGAAGATTATTCTAAATTTAATGAAACATTAAATAGAAGACAATGTAATGTAGATTGGCATGTAGCAAAAGATGAACAATTTTTTTATCACCCTAAAAATGTAAATGTTCATTGGAGTTCATTTAAACAAACAGTTTTTAACTTTGATATTGCTTTTAAACATTATCTTGTTAACACTGGAGCTGATTATATGTTATCTGATAAGACCCCTACAGAATATTTTTTTACACAGTTAAAGATACAAAAAACTAAACCAACTGAAGGCTACCATGTTTGGCATCAAGAACAAGGAAGTACATATGAAACACTTCCAAGAGCTTTTGCTTGGACTGTATATTTAAATGATATTAATGAAGGAGGAGAAACAGAATTTCTACATTTTTCAAAAAGAGTAAAACCTAAAACAGGTAGAATAGTTATATGGCCTGCGGGTTTTCCATATTTTCATAGAGGAAATCCTCCTTTAAAAGGAGAGAAATATATTTTAACATCTTGGATGTTACTTAATAATATTATGGGTTAAAATTTTATGATGAATAAGATGTAGGTCTTGCACCTAATCTTGTAATTTTTTCAGATTCAGTTTCAGTAGAATTACCATCTTCATCTACTACATTGTCATTATCCCAATCAAATTGTAATTGAGTTAAATGCGCTGAATCCCATTTATTGCTAAATTGATTAATGTCTCCTAAGTTTGCATCTGCAAATGATGAATGAGGTGTTGTATCTCTATATTCTACTTCGTCAGAAGAATTTGAACTACCGTGTTGAATAGCCCAAATATTAGAGAATTTAGAATCAGACCAGAACGAATCATCATTAATAACATATCCAATACCTTCTGAAGCACCTTCATCATGGTTTTTAATAATGCATTTGTCTTCAAATACTACTGTCCAATTTGCGTTAGTTGCCATTTTTTCTCCTAAGTTTTTATAATATAAATTAAAGTTAAATAAGGTTGTAATACAGATGGGTTTGCTGTGTTTCCAGAAAAAGTAGCACTCATATTATGAGAGTGACCACCACCTGACCCTGAACTACTTGTGTTTTGATTAATAGTAGGTCCATTATTTGTTTGGGCTGATATTCTAGGGCTGCTACCAAAAGAAGCAGATGGTTGCCCACTAATAGAGTGTGAGTGTGATGCAAGTTGAGGTGTTGATAAAGTAGCATTTGCTGTTGAACCACCTACGTTTCCTGAAGCAGTAACGGGTGCAGTATTTGCTCCACCCGTTGATGCTAAAGCTTTAGTTCCAGATTTTCCTACTGGTGTATTGTCTTGTAAATCAGGTGTATTAAAAGTAGTGGATCCATCTCCTGCACCGTAAGTAGTACTTATAATTGCAAATAATGCTGAATAAGTTGTTCTTGAAACTGCTACACCATCACATTCTAAAAATCCAGAGGGAACTGATGCTGAAGACCATGGAACAATAGTTGCTGTTGGAATACCTTCTATACCTGTAAGGTTTGCTCCATCAAAATCATATTTAGTTGCTTCGTAATTTGCCATATTATTTCTCCGTGTATGTCCATCCTGTTGTAGCGTCTCCAGAATATACTAATCCAAAAGCTGCACCTTGTGTATTAACTACAAGATCCGCTGCTCCATTAGCTATATTAGAAGAATTTCTACCAACAGTCAATGCGTTAGTGTTGAAATCATAACTTTGGTCTACAAAATGTACTTCATCACCTATAACAGGACTAGCTGGTAAAGTTATTGTAAAAGCTCCACCATTTGTATTTGCTAAAATTTTAGCTCCTGCTTGAATTGTTTCTGCTGCAGTAATAGCTCTCCATTTTTTAAATTCTAAATCTTTAATAATATTAGTTCCATTAGAATGACAAAAATAACTATTGCCTTCACATAATAAAAAACCTGCTGCACTTGTAACTTTAAAAGTTAAAGTATAACCAGCGTGATTAGTTGAATCAATTACATTAAATACTTTTTCTAAACTTGCGGGAAAATTTACAGTTCTATTTGCTGCTAAAGTTCCAGTAAATTCTAATGTCATATTTCTTGCATTAGAAATAGTTTTATTAGTCATTGCTAAAGTTACATCAGCACCTGCAACATCAATCGCTTGATAACCGGCAACAGACTGTTGAATTAAATTTAAGTTATTATTAGTATCAGAACCCCAAGTACCAGAAGCATCGCCAGTTGCAATTAGTTCTAATTTTAAATCTGAAGAATAAGTTGACATAATTTGTTATATTTTATAAATTTATATTTGTAAATAATACATATTTGTATTCATTTGTACACTAAATATTAGTCCAAGTTTCAGTATTATCATCAATAATTGGATCCCAAAATCTTAAATCTACCGGTGTAACAGTCATTTCTTGACCTGTTTGAAGAATAAAGTTATTAGTATCAAGTATAATATCATTTAAAGTTATAGTCATCTCTTGACCTGTTACTTTATGAAAACCTTCTGCTTTTATAGTTATTGAACTTACATTAGCATTAGCACTACTTCCAGTAATAGGAAGTATTTGATCTGTACTAAGTATAAAATCTCCTGTTGAGATATTTAAAATTTGACTATTAACAGCAACATTAACAGCAATAGCAGCAATCGTATTTCCTAAAGTAGTATTCAAAGTAAATTCAGGAACTACTACTGTTATAGCTCCACCTGCCGCTATTGTGTAAGTTCCTATACTTGTGTTAGTTTGTTGACCTGTAGTAGAAAGAAAGTTATTAGATGAAATAATAAAGTCACTTAAAGAAATAACTGCACCTTCACCTGTAACTGATATTGCAGCATTACCTATAATGTTTGCAACATTAGATACGAAAGCGGTTACTGATTGACCATCTTCAATAAATATATTTCCATCTCCAGTAACAACTTCTCCTAATGCTGTACCCCAAGCTCCACTACCCCATTCTTCTCTTCCCCAACCGTTACCAAAATTAAGTTCAAGTTCTAATTGTTGAAGTCCAGTAATAGTAACTTCTCTACCTTCTCCTGTAGATACACTGTTAATTGATGATGTAATTTGTTGACCAGTAGTAGTTTGATAAACAGAAACTACCGCAAGAACTCCAGTACTAACGTCACTATTTAAAGCTTGTCCTGAAATTATTGTTAAAGAAGGCGCAGCAGCAAATACATTACCAACAGATGTTGATGATGATATTCCTGTAATGACAGCTATTGCGTCAGGTGATGTACCCCATGCGCCTGTGTTCCATCCATCTCTACCCCAACCAACAGTAGCCATAAGGAGTTTCTCCTTATGCTATTCTGATTAAGCCAGCAGATGCGTTAGCAGTTGGAAACTGTAATTCAAAAGTTCCATTTGTAGAAGTTTTAACTCCTCCAAAATCTAAAACTGCA
>Ga0222661_1000519_pt1 | contig 14447 bp, 25 predicted proteins | sample AntAcemetagen551_FD_179851 | JGI IMG/M metagenome (GOLD analysis project Ga0222661, IMG submission 179851) | Saline water microbial communities from Ace Lake, Antarctica - #551 | ecosystem: Environmental > Aquatic > Non-marine Saline and Alkaline > Saline | place: Antarctica: Ace Lake...
GCTCCATCAACTCCAGCGACTCCATCAGATCCAGCTGGTTTGGCTTTAGCTTTAGGTTTACCACTTGCTCCATCAACTCCAGCGACTCCATCAGATCCAGCTGGTTTGGCTTTAGCTTTAATTCTGAATTTGCCTCTGGCTCTGGGTCTTCTGATAGGGTGTCCAATTGGGTTAATACCATGAGGGGCATCATCGGCATCATCGGCATCATCGGCATCATCGGCATCATCGACATCATCTGCACCAAGACCAGTTGTGGTTGAGTAAACCTAAACTTTATTAAATAGGAAATTTGCGGGATCTAATACAATTTTATTATCATCCACACATAACTCTGTCCACAACTACTTAATCATAGTTATTGATAACTATTCTTCATTAAAAATCATCATTGGGGGTGAATTGATGGTATCTCTAACGATATGATAATCATCAACACCCTAGCTATATAAGATAATGTATCGTTGTGCCTTAGTTTGTGTAGTTCCTAAACAAGCAATACCCTTTGGATTGCGGATGCTATGTGCAGTTAAAATGATAAAACGAACATCATATACACGTGAAATTGCTGCTAAATCAATATAGTTTAATCTATGTTTCTCCGATAATAAAGCATTCTTGAATTGTTTTTTTGTTGCTTTTGCGTTAAATACTTTTGGTTGAATTAAATAATACTAATCACGTGCAATTTCCCAAGATTCAGATGATACTTTTTTAGATGGTGAAACCATTTGGTCACCAGCACTAATGATTTGTTCATATACACTTAATTTAATATTGGTAATACGTACTTTAAAACCATCCTATTTAGCCCAATTTGATGATAAAGCATCCTATATTTGATGAAATATACAATGGCATCCTCCTTTTATTTCATAAATTTGATATCTTATAGTTTCTAGTGTTTCTATCCATTTAGGAGGAAGATTCTTGTTGAGGCCCACACAAATATTATCCTATTGATTAGTTAACATCTATTCATGATCGCTTTCAATATAACTCTTAGGGTTAACAATACTTACATGTTCGTTATGTATATCAATTGCATCTGTTTCGTGTTTGTACAATCTTTGGATACTCTCGCGTAAATACATTTCTCTTTTTGAGAGATTTGCGTTTTTACTGTTTTCGATATCAATATAACTTTCTTCATCAGTAATTAATGGTACATCTTCTACCTAATTATCAATCATATCTTCTAAGATTTCAATGCGTTTGAATGGATTTCTTAACAATTCTTCGACAATACGATCAGTATAATTAATGATGTTTCCTCTTGCACCAGTTATTAAATTTTGGCTCGAAATTACTAATCTATAACCTTCTTCCCTAACCTCAGAATCCTCATGTTCCTATTTGCTTTCATATGCACCTGCACTTTCACCTTCTGTCTTTCGAATACTTCCTATTCCAGGCATATTTACACAATGTAAATCACCATCATGATGTTCATCTAATTCATCATTGGCACATTCAAACCTCACCAAAGGTTTACGATAATCTAATTTATAATGTGCTGGTTTAAACTTTCCATTAACGTATTCCTCTTCAAGCTATTTAAATCCACAGTTCAATGGTCCCAAACTATTTTCTAATCTTTCAGTTAATCCATCTACATCACCAGGTCTAACTATCAAATCAGCTAATAACCCACGATTTTCGTCATCACCATCAGTGCCTTTAATAATTTGTCTTAATTCCTCACGCTTAGCATTAATATTAGATGGTTTTTCTAATACACCAATAATTTGTGTTTTAAGATCCAAATCTTTTTGCAATAATTTACTGATTTCAAATCGTAATCTTTCATAGGATTCGTCTTCAAAGTTATATCTTACCGAATAAACCAATCGTAAATCATTACCTAATGAAGGATTTGATCTAGATCTTAATCTTTTATTAACAATACTTTCTGATCTCATACCAGTAATTGTTATTGGTTCAGCAAGGGTTTCACCTCTAGAATCACTCAATTGTGACTTTTTGAAACCATGAGTATCTGTATGGTATGCATATTGTAATTTATAGTTTTCATGCATTAATAAATCTCTTGTTTTAACATAAACTTTATCCATTAAGGCTGATTCCATTAGGGGTAAAATTTCAACCTCATCTTGTAAGGTTGATACCAATGTTGGTTTAAAGTAAGTATATGTGCCATTTGCTAATATTAAACCAATTGCTATATCATCATCCGGATCATCTAATTTAGATCCGGGGTTAATTAATAGCAATTTTGGTTCCAGACCAGCCATTAAACCTTCACCAGATTTGACCAAATTAATTAACATCTTAATTGTTTCACTATAACTTGTAATTTCATCAATAGTCTATACAACAGATTCGTGTGCAACCACCTAATCATTAACTGTCCATGTATCAATCTTAATATTTGAGGGTTGTACTGGAACAAGAACATTATTAACTGAAATATATCTAACTTTGGTATATTCATCAACAATTTGTCTGGTACTGCCTACCCATCCACTTGAATTAACCGTTGTATATGTACGATGTAAATGTTCAATTACATTTAATACATCATTTAGTGTGGGTATTGGTTTTTCTAAATTATACAATTCATCTAATTTCATAGTACGTTGTTCAATATTATATTCTGCATGAGCAATTGGATCAACAATTGGTTTACATCTTTTTAGTTCACGCAAAATTATATTTGATGATGCCTCGTTTTGTTTAAGTAAGAACCTAGTTGAAAATGATGATCCTACTCCTGCAGAAACATAACAAATAATATCGTAATTATTTTTTTGTTTAAGTAACATTAGTGTATCACGATGAGTGTTATATAACATATTATAATCATATCCCAAAGGACATTTGAGCCTTATATCATTTGATTTTCGTGTTCCATATAATGTATCAAAGATAACAAGATTAAATCCCTTCTAAGTAATTACACCCGGCTATGATACCAAATCCCATAAATATGTTTCATTAATGGTTGTTTGTGTACCCTTTATAAATTCCCGAAAGTTACTAGATGCGATTTTGCTGACTGCATTTATATCTAAGTCATCAATACTAACATGAACAGATTCCCCAGAATAGTATGGTGAAAAGATAGTTCTGATAGTACCTTTCTTTAAACTCTATAGTATCTCAAATCTAGATTCACCAAAAGGCTCTTCGGTGGCATCTTTTTCAAGAACCTCTATTAAACGATCTAGTGCCACCTTATCTGCACTTTTGGTAAATTTTTTCGGACGAATTAGTTCTCCAATACATGCTAAAAATGGGTTAAATTCAGTCATAACGCCATATCGTAAAATACAATCTGTATTAGGATGTAATTTATTAGCCTCATTAATACAATTCTAATTGTGATTAATTGTTTGATTTAATTTATCTGGTAAAACAGATAATCGATTCGATGGTGTTTTCCCATTAACTTTTAATATATATTTGATATCTCCTGTAGTATTAATAATCCTTTCTTGGCTTAACCCCAAACATTTGTTTTTACTAATAGTGTAAGCTTGTCGATAAGCCGCATTTGTTCCACAACAAACCATACATAAATCTCCTTTATTTGGCATGAAATATAACAAGTTTTTTTTTTTGTCATCTACAGAACGCTTAAATAAACCGTTTTTTAATAAATTACTCTGTGTAATACCTGTTACATCATCATCATTTAAAAACCTATTTTCCTTGTAATTCCATGATGGGGGACAAAACATAAAGTTTACAGCATCTTTTTTAAGTGGATCTATACCTTTAACTTGTGTATGAATCTTTGATCCATACATTACTCCAGTTTCTAATGAATATATACGGCCTTTTATGCCAGTTATTTCCTTTTTAATTCTAGTTTTATCTTGTTGATTTTGTGCCGTTTTTAATTCTGTTTGTTTGATCTCTAAACCTTGTTTTTCTTGTTTCATTAATGTATCAACAAAATCTGGAATCTTATCCGATGTAATAACTACTGGCTACATTTTAGCTTGACATGATTTTGAATATTCATTAGATAGATACAAATTATACAAGTTGATATCAGCTTCCTTGATTCTATCAATTAATTTTAAATTTGCACCAATTCTCCTCTTGCCAACAGGGTCTATAGTTTGTTTATCCACTTTACCATCTTCATCAGCTACTTCTTCACCTTCACCCTCATCTTCATCTTCATCTTCACCTTCACCTTCATCCTCATAATCATCATCTAAATACATATCAAAATTAGTATCTCTGCCCACAGATTCTACTTTTTGTTTTTCACCCTTAAGTACCATACCTTCAACATCACCCTATTTAATATCTTCCTATCTACCATCTTGAACCTCATTCATAAAATCGCGGGGGTTAGTAGTAGTAGTACTATATGCAATTACTGACTTAACAAAACATCGAATCATATTCATTTGCAATGGCGTTGCACCCAAAATTAAAACCTTGTAATTGATATTGTCATCAGTTTTGTTTTTAGGGACGATCTTGATACTAATACCTGGATTTTTTGCTAAACGCATAGCTTTACCAACATCATCTGTTATCATAGTGCCTCTTTCTGGCAGTTTACCACCATATTCTTTCTAATATACAACATACATACTTGCAGCCTCTTCTTCTGATAAGGTAAACTGTTTTGCAATTTGTTTTTTCATACGAACAGGATCAGGACCCAAAATTTTTTCCATACCGTAAATCCATGCATTGATTACACTGGTCTTTTTATACCCATCAACCCTTTTGTATCTAATTTCAATATTGTTAGTTGATTCTCCTATCACTTGCACATACATTCTAAAACGAGCAAACCAATCACGTAAAAGATTAATGTAATCTGGTGATGATTGCTCATGATTTACCTTAAAGTTATATGATGCGTTTACAAATGCAATCTTAGTTGTTCCATTTTCAGTTAAATCCTAATCAGGCAAAGGTATCCGTTCTATTCTAGGAATTGTTGGCAAATGAAATTGCAATTTATTAATCTACTATACAATATCCCGAACACTTCCAATTAATTCACGCAACTTTGCCCAACTTCCTGCATTTTTTTCATCCCAAAAACATTTTATCTCTAACTTACCGTCTTTATATAAGTTAACTGTCATGTATTTTCTTATTTCTGTACCGTCTTCTGCAATTGAATTATACATATAAACCTTAAAACTCAAACCCTTTCCTGATAGGGTTACTTGTTTTTTCTCACCTGTCTTTGGATCACGTTCGCTTCTAACAGATGTTGTCCAATCGATAATTGTACTTTTATCAACATATATTGGACTATGTTTATGTGTTAAATCGTTGTGAAAACGGTATTTTAGTTTGGATTTTTTATCTCCTCTGTAACGAATAAATGGAATATTATGTCTAGTCTTGAATATGTTAAATATCTTATTTAGATCAATATATTCTCTTATTGAATGCCCATAATTAACGTGTATAATTGCTTCTAATATTGATGTATCACGATCAAAAGTAGTATCCATTTTAAATTCGGGGTGAACATGAACTTTATGAACCATCTCTTTCATGGTATTTAACCTGTTTTCAAGATCAATAAATCTCTTATCTGTTGTTGAATCCTAATATGCTGTGCTACCATCTACATTCAAATCAATTGTTGATGACATAAAAGGATAATATGTTCGCTTAATCAAATCCATCTAACTTCTTTTGGAATCCAATGCAGAATAAATATCAACAGCAGGTATCACAACAATACCTACGCCAATTTGTTTTTTATCATCACCATCATCCGCACCAGCGCCAGATGCGGCACCCTACTATATACTTACTATTCGAGGATTATAACTTTTAATTAACTTTGAGTATGAATCATCAAAGCGTAACTATTTCTAAGGTAATACCACGGCAGTACGCATTTCGCCATCTATCTGTAGATTTTTGGTTTTTAAGTTGTTGGCATTATTTCGATCATTGCCTTTGAATACGTTTACCTATATATACTCATTCAATTTAGGAGGTACATCTATTTTTGTAGTTACTAACGGTCTACCACTTGAAAAATAAAATTGAGGACCCATTGCAACCACAGATTTCTTTTCATCAGTAGTATATGTGTATGCATACAAAGTAGTATAGTTTATACGCAATATATGACCAATTTTCATCAACATCTGTGTGACTGAATCATCAGTCTCAATATGATATGGAGATTCTATAAAGTCACTATGATTAAAATTATTATTTGTTGCTTCATTAATCTAATTAGTCTCATCAGATGATAAAGTTTCACCACCGCCCATATAAATGTACTTTTTCTAAAATGTTGATGTTCCATCAATTACAACATGTTCCATAACAGTAACAATGTGGTTGACTTTATTAAATAAATCGTTGCATGATGTTGACATTATATACACTTAATGATAAATTTATTTAAGATTGACTTATCATTGATATTTAGATGGTCTGCTATTTAATATAGAATTAATAGCTTTTATTTCATCACTCGATAAATATTCACCAATTCTAACAAGTACATCAAACTACTATTCATTATCATCATTAATTAAACCATATGGAGCTTTTGTAGATCTTGTAATTTGATAAATTCCGTGTGCCAGAAAATATGGTACAATTGAATCTAATGCACGTGTACCACCACCATATTGCTATCCACTTAATCTATTTTTAAGGTTGCTTTTCATGCGTTGAAAGCAATCATTAGTCAACTATAATAAACATTTTGTATCTATTGTACCAGATCCATCATAACACTGCACATCCTGTTGATTTTGACACTAATCCAATATACTTTTAATAAATTTACCTTGCATTTATAGTATTTTCAAGAAATTACTCATGGGAAAATTGCAATATTATTTAGGTTAAAATACCCAAGTCCACCTGGTTGGCCATCCGATCAGGATTGGGATAGGTTTTACCAACAAACCGTGCAAGATACCGTAGTTAAACTGGTTTACGACAGACAAGGACCAAGTATCCAATATATGGTGAATATCTCCAGAGATGAGTTTGCTAAGCAAATTTTTGCAGACAATCTTGCATCTACTGGTATTGGACCGAGTACTAATATTGTATCATCACATGTATCACCAATTCCCATTAAATCCTTGGATGAAATGTCGGATGAGTTGGGTGTTTCTGAGAGGCATGTTGCAAATGCAATAGATACTGATAGCATTCCCCACAAGGCAATTTGTATCCGTGTTAACATTTAAATAGGTTTGCTACTATGGCATTCCATAATCAACAATCACTCGTAATCCCTTAGATTCTTCGTGTAGCACAACGCGATCACCGAAAAATACTGTTTCCACATAGGCATAGTTGCTAATGGTGATTTTGCAAACATTATGTTATCTGAATTGTGTGTAAAGATGCATTCCATCAACTCCCAAAAATTCATGTTTCTTTTTTTGGGATTTTTCAGCAGTATAATCTGTTAAATAGATACCACAGTTTCGTTTAACACCTTCAAGTTCCATTAAATTGAATCTTGATAAAGGAGGAAACTCAAAATCAGCAATCTTTTGAAATTTAACCCTGCACTCCTCATAACTTTTATTCTATTTGCCAAACTGAAAATGAAATGAATCTATTTGCATTGTATGGCATTGAAAGAGTTATCAGACAAACAACAATAGATTGAATAGATACTTAATTTACCATCAGGATCATTAACAATAATTGATAGTCCTATTAGGCAGGAATATCGGAATAATTAGTTTTATGTATTTAGTACTAATATTGATGGAAAGTTTGATGTGGGGTTATATGCAAAACCTAAATCTCAAACAGTTAAACCATGTGAATTGGATCCTAGAGGCTCACTTCAAGCCAAAGTTATTGCAAGATGTATTTACAATTGGGCAATCCATCATGAGTTACAGCCATATAATAAAGAATTACAAACAGGTTTATTGAGACGAGTTCGAGTTAGAGATACAATTACTGATGATATATCAATAACAATTGGTATTTCAAAACAAAATAAAGATTCTTATTTTAAATGGTTAAGTTTACAAGAATCTTTATTTGAGGTGTTAAAAAAGGAGTGCAAGTTACACAAATGGATACTTAGAAAAATATATTGCCAAGTATCTGATTCTGCAATTGAACCAAAACATGAAACCTCATATGATGAATTGTATAGTGATGGTGAGTTCGTAGATACTATTTGTGAAATGAAGGTTCATAGGTCACCCGATTCCTTTTTTTAGCCAAATCGTTATACTGCCAAAATAATTTATGATCTAATAAAACAGATAGCATTAACTACTATCACTACAGATAAAACGCAAATACTACTTGATATTTGTTGTGGCACTGGTACAATTGGTATTTATTTATCTTCCTTATTTGATAAGGTACTGGGTATTGATCGTACTTCGGGGAGCATTAATGATGCAAAACGAAATGCTATAGCAAACTCATCAATAAACTGTCATTACTTTTTAGGAAATGCCGAGGAATTATTGCCGTAGCTAATCAAACAATATAAATTAAAAACTCAAAATGTTGTTGCAATTATTAATCCTCCCAGAAGAGGAATATATCCTCAAGTAATCGATGCAATTAATGATTGTGATCATATTGATGGTATTATTTACGTTTCATGCAATGTTAATTCATTAAAACGTGATCTTGAATTGCTCAAATTTAATCAAATCGAACAAATCATTGCAGTCAACTAGTTTCCAATGACTTCACATTGTGAGGTTATTGTTAAGTTAAGTAAGGGAAAATGAATACCTAAGTATATTTTAACCAATGGATAAACGGAAACCCATTAAAATCAAAAAAAAGAGTCGTATCTTTATCAAAATCAAAAAAAAGAAATCTACAACTCAAACACCTAATGCAACTAATGCAACTAAGCCAATTTAGGCAATTCGAATCACGCCCCATCTAGCAAGTTCTTCTATTCTTGAAAATGTGATTTCTTCAACAGGTCACAGTGTAGATACAATGGGACCATATATTAATTATGTTGTTAAATGTGAAAAAAATGCAGTAAAGAAACAGGAATCATTTAGATAGAAATTTATTTTAACAAAATAGCTTGCTGATATAAACAATATATCATTAGATTATGCTAGACACTTTCTACAAATGAGTAATTATGACATGGAAACTGCAATTAACTTATATTATATGCATTTTTAAAATTGAATATAAATTAATACATTAATGTCCATTATCATTGGTAAAAACTCGGCAGATAACACCAGAATTTGTAAAGAAGCACAACCTGATGATGTATTGTTTCATGTTGGTGGAGGCTTACCATCTGCTCATTTAATATTCAAAAACCCCGATAAAACACCCATTGAAATCTTACAGAAACAAGGAATCATTTATGATTGTGCTTTAAAACTTAAAGTTAAAATGAAATAGTATAAAGATTTCAACCCATTAACCATCATATTATGCTATTGTAAAAATATTAAAACCACTGAAACACCTGGTTTAGTAACTACCACAGGACATATATATCAAATCCGTATATAATCGTATTATTACTATCCATCAGCTAACTATGGTAGTTGGTTGGTCTCAAGTGTTTGTATGTTTCCATCACCATTAAACCACGAAGTAATTGCATTTAATGGTGCTCTTGCAGATGTATACACACGATGAATAAAACTTATATGTGTATCCATTCGATTAGTACTTTGTTTAATTTCATCTTGTTGTTGTAGTAACTAATCTAACTTTGATTCAATTCTTACTAATCGCTCAATTATATCAATATCCCTCCTAACGGGTTTAATCCCATTAATATTTGTTTGATTTGGCGACTATGCCATATACCATAGTATACTACAATTATTCCTAATATTAATAGACTTATAATATATATTACCCAATTAAGAGTGACTGGGTTTGTAATTTTTACCTGTTGCAGAGTTGATGGTTTCAATTGATGACATAACTAAACACTGTTTACTACTGCTGATTCTAAGGTGGTAAATGCAATTTCACTCTTTTCGTTATGAGTCCCCACAGTGTATAACCAATCCAAATGTCCGTTAAATGGAATTTGTTGACTATATTTTGTTTTCATATATGCATCATCACGGGTAATCCACCTTTCATCTCGACGTTCAACACCGAGTGAAAGCTATGATATATCTGGAAAAGGTAATTTGCCTTTAAATGCTTGATTTAACTCATTAAAACATTCGCTAATTAATTGGTCTTTATTTGATTGATGTGCGGTTAATCCTGTATTTGATGAGGATGTATCTAGTTCAATTACACTACAACTAATGATTGTAGAATCAGTGTTTTGAAAATAATCACTCATTACAATCCAAACCACACCCCATGATCCTACCTATTGACCCCATAATCTAGGCAAGTTCAACCGTTTATTCCAATGAAAAGTAATTGGAATATATGTATTATACTAAGTTTGTTTAATATACTGATTCACTAATTCAATAGGACCAAAATTATCTCTAATCGGTTTTGATGAACTGGATAGAATTTTAGATAAAGATGACATTGGTGTTGCGACAATAACATTGTGTGCTTTAATACTTTTATTTGTAGTAGTTACTGTTGCATATTGTGTATTATTTTTGTCAATGATTTTTGTTACTTTTTGTCCAAGACAAAACTTTACTCCTAAATTCATGAGTTTGTGTTGTATATCTCTAAACAATCCACGATCGGTAGGTTTATTGGGTTGATATATAGAATAAAATGCGTTTTGATTTATTAGTTGCATGAATTCATATACAGTATATTTATTAATACCTGCGCCATCTGTAAGCTTACAAATTCGATCAATAAAAATTATAGATTGTTGGGTAAATTTGTGCGAACTTAACATATCTCTCATGCTTGTTTTCAATGAACTAGCAGGATTAGATGTGAATTTAGCGTATTCCATGGCTAAATTTGCCATTTCTTTAATAGATAAGATAGATACCATTTCCTTTAGTTGATCAAAAATGCCATATTTATATGGTACAAAGTAATCTTGAAATTTAAGATTCATGTTGTGCAGTAAATTTTTAAAGGTTAAATAGTTACCCACATATATACGAGGTCCATGTTCTGTAAAAATACCATTCTATGTTCGACGTACACGATGACACCCTCCGATGGATTTTTCACGATCAATTAAGATACATTTATGACCGGCTGATTGTAACATCCATGAACATGTTAAACCGCTGGGTCCAGATCCAATGATTGCATAATCATACATTGATATATTATATAACTTATATAAATGTTTGTGTTTCAAAAATGATCAGGATCTTGGAATTTTACAAAACCAGAAACATGACAATTATCATGAGGAAAGACGGTCGTCCTGCATTTGTAATTAAAGGAAAACAATACGTGAGCGCAGGAATTATATTTTATACTATAAACGATGGCAAATTATCGTTTATGTTACAGAAACTACAAGATAGTAAACATTGGGGATGTCGATGGCAGTGGGAGGATTTTGGTGGTAAATCTGACAAGGTGGATTTAAGCATTTCTGAAGTTGCCAAACGTGAATGCATGGAGGAAACTAATTTTAAGTTGACAGCTGATGAGATTGATGCTGCTCTTACAAATAAGTTTTCGGTTAAGTGTCACATTCCTAATAATAAATATATGTTATATTTATTGTATTTATCACCTGATGTAGCAAGTAAACTAACATCAGATGTATTTGGATCAGTTGAATCTCACACTGGAGTTAAAAGAACAGTTCACTGGATTTCATATACAGAGTTAATTCAATATTCTCGTGAAGGTAAAGTCCATCCTCGTCTTGAAGATCGAACTAAAGCAATCATCACTTATTTATCAAAAAATACTTTTATAACTACTAAACTATTAACTGAAATGAGTTGCGATGCATCTGATGCAGGTTAAACTAATTAATTAAAACTAATAATCTTTGTAAAATTGGTCAATATATTAACATCATTAATGAGATTGTTTACTAATCCAGATGGCACTGTATCTGTGGGAATTAAAGATCCCTAGACCATTAATATAATTACTCCTGATCCTGATCCTGATCTTGAAACTGGAACTGGAACTGGAACTGGAAATCAACCTACTGATGAATTCGAATTTGAAGAAGATGAAATTGAATAGTTAATACGTGAACGAGGATATAATTTGCGTGTTGTTGTTTTTGATATAATGTTGTTACCAATGGCATTTATTCTTCATGGTTTGATAATAGCTATTTATATAATGATACATTTAGTGTTCAAAGTAATGTTAGCTAGGTCATTTTATACTGTTCAAAAAGCTATTGCTTATGGATATTTACTTGTATTGTTATTTAGCGAACCCTTATTTTATAAAGCAGTTTTTGATAACTTTAATCAATAGAATACAGTAATTATGGTGCTATTACCACTATATACTATTACCAAAATCGCAATGTATATGATGTACTTGTAGTTTATTTATAAGCTACCAAATGATCCAGAAAATATTAGATTGTTACAAAGAATTTAAATATATTGTAGTCGTTATTAGGTTTTATTTTAAGCTTAAAGCTTAAAGCTCGAATCCAAACTCGAACTTGGGTAGATCACAACTTTGTTTGATCTCTGATACATCCATATATGTTGCTTCTATGGGATCAACATCATCAATAGTATCTTCTACAATCTATTGAAGCATACTTTCATCTAAACCAACCTTAAATGAATTTGTGCCAATCTTTGTTTGCTATCCAAACATTACATTTGAACTCATACCTTTCATATTATCAATCTCACCATAAACCGCTGCTCTTACGAAATGAAACGTGGTTTCCTCAAATGAAGCACGTGCCCATGGACCTGTCTCACCTTTCTTAACACCATATCTGTCTACTGATTGTAAAATACCTCTGGCAGTCATTACATCCGCTAGTAATTCAATGTGACGGCTATTTAACCCTGATGCACCACTTAATACTTCATTAATTTCATGAATAATCGCTGATCGGGCTCCTTCAATTCCAAATACATCATAAATTTCACGCAAATCATTACTAAATGTTTTACTTGTATCAACCTCTGGCATATTAAGAATTTGTACTAAGTTGGTACCAACAGTATCAATCACATAATCATCACTGTAAATTGTTGATGGTGCAACATTAATGTAATCGGGATTTTCCTTGTTAATAATTGCACCAGTATCAGTTTTAATAGTTCCTGGTAAGATACGAATAGATGTCTTATCGATAGAGTAAACTCCCTTAATTTTCATGGACATCATATCCTTCTCAATTCTTTCTAATAAACTTAATGGATTAGTAGATACATCAGTAATTTCTGCACGACAAAATACCTTATTGGCATTATCATCACTAAAAATACAAGATATACCTGAATCACCACCAGTCATATTTTCATTAAACATATGTTCAATCTCATATACATGAATATTGTAATCAGCTAACATGGAACGATCAAGGGTAAAGTTTAAAACCCATGGACTGCGTGTCTTTTCAGCTTGACAAACACCCCAATAATAATCAATGGCTTCTGCACTATCACCATCAGCTGATTCACCAGGTTCGCTAGTTTCATCTGTCTAAGGATCATAAATTACCTCGACTTTTGTTACTACATCCCCAAACTTAATATAATTGAATTCAGATTTTACCTTTTTCATGGCTCTCACAATTTCCTTACGTAAATTGTTCTTATATTGCTCAAGACGTTCAATACGATCATCATCTGATTCACCTTCATCAACTTTAGCAAATTCCTCATTCATCATGCTATCATAATCCTATACAGTAGATCCATCTTTAACTACCATGTTTTTAAACTCAGATGGTTTAAGATGAATAACGATACTGGGAGTTTTTGTATTTTTGGTTAGATTTAGAATTTCTTGGAAACGGGGTACACCACGAGATACATTTGCCTTGCCACCCATTCCAGTACTATGGAACACGTCCAGTGTCATCTAGGTAGTTGGTTCACCAATACTCTATGCCGCAAGAATACCAACAGCCTCTCCAGGTGATACTAAACCATCATTAAACTTAACTTTGATTGTAGTCAATAAATAATTGAGTGCTTCTCGATTAAACTTTTCTTTAAGTAACAAGACACGGCTGTTTAATCGTGATTTAATAATAAACCTAAGATTACGTTTACATTCATGATTAATGATATCATTGTTACTGATACGTAACGATTCAATGGTTTCAGATACAGCATCAATTACATCCTTTGGTGTCAAATCAGTCTCGATTCCAGCACGAATACCCAATCGGAAAACGGTATGTTTTACTAATCTGGTAAAGTTAACTGGTAAATATGTTGATTCGGGAATATCATAATCTCCATAAATTTGTCGCAGTTCCTATCTTTCAGTCTCAAGTTCCTTATATTCGTTTTCAATGGCGCGACGTTGATCATCTAATACTTCACCATCCTATCTCCATCTAGATTTGGCAGCATCATTCATAACATCATCCATCATTTTGTAATCTTCATCAGTGTATT
>Ga0222661_1000522_pt1 | contig 14418 bp, 12 predicted proteins | sample AntAcemetagen551_FD_179851 | JGI IMG/M metagenome (GOLD analysis project Ga0222661, IMG submission 179851) | Saline water microbial communities from Ace Lake, Antarctica - #551 | ecosystem: Environmental > Aquatic > Non-marine Saline and Alkaline > Saline | place: Antarctica: Ace Lake...
GAAAACAAAAAAGCTGCCAGTGTTTCTTATTGGAAAGATAATCAATCTTTTATAACTAAAGCAAATAAAGAAATAATTTTAAGTGCTGGTTCAATTGGTTCTGCACAAATTCTTCAAACTTCTGGTATTGGTGATAGTGAAAAATTATCTAGACTTGGAATTGATGTTGTAAAAAACTCTATTGGTGTAGGTAGGAACTTACAAGATCATTTAATGTTTAGGCCCGTTTATAAAGTTAAAAATATTAAAACTTTGAATAAAAAGATTAACAGTCTAATTGGTAAATTAATGATTGGAATGGAATATGTTTTTTTAAGAAGTGGTCCAATGACTATGGGTGCTAGTCAACTTTGTGGATTTGCAAAAAGTGACTCATCTAAAGAAACTCCTAATTTACAATTTCATGTTCAGCCAATTAGTACAGACAAGTTGGGTGGTTCAAATTTACATGATTTTGCTGCGTTCACCCCTACTGTTGCAAACATCAGGCCAACAAGTAAAGGTGAAATTAATATTACAAGTAAAGACAGCAGAGAAAACCCAAAGATTAAGATGAATTATCTTTCAAGTGATGAGGATCGGATAGTTGCCGCTAAAGGATTAAGATTAATTAGAAAAATTGTTTTAGAAAGTAATGAATTTAAACAATATGAACCTGAAGAATTTAGACCTGGTACCAATATTCAAGATGACGAAGAACTAGTGAAAGCAGCAAGTAATTATGCACAAACAATATTTCATCCAGTAGGAACTTGTAAAATGGGCAATGATGAGAATTCGGTAGTATCAGATGAATTAAAGGTTCATGGAATTGAAAATTTAAGAGTAATTGATGCTTCTGTTATGCCCAATATCACTTCCGGAAATACAAATGCACCAACAATAATGATTGCAGAAAAAGGTGCAGATATGATATTAAACAGCTAATGTTTTCAGATTTGTTTGGAGCTGAGCAGCTCGCCATTTTAGGTCAGATTATTTTCATAGATTTAGTATTAGCTGGTGATAATGCCATTATAATTGGAATGGTTGCTTCTAAATTTCCTCCCAAGCAAAGAAAAAAAGTAATTTTTTGGGGAATTGGTGGAGCGGTACTCTTAAGAATTATTTTAACTATGTTAACTGCTTATTTATTACAAATAACAGGATTAAGACTAATAGGTGGATTACTTCTTCTTTATATAGTCTACAAACTTTATACAGATGTGATCAAAGGTCAGTCTGGCGAGGAGGACGTTAAAATAGATAATTCAAGTTTTATGAAAGCTATATGGACAGTTTTACTTGCCGACTTTACAATGAGTTTAGATAATGTCTTAGGTGTGGCTGGTGCTGCTGGTGATCACTACGTATTGTTAATATTTGGTTTAACTTTATCGATAATTCTTATGGCGACAGCTGCTACTGTAATATCAAGATGGATTAATGAATACAAATGGATAGCCTGGATTGGTTTGGTTGCAATACTGGTTGTAGCGATAGAATTGATCTATACTGATTTAAAACTATTTATTTAAATGTACTTACAAAAAATAAACCTTAAAAACAAATACGCATTAGTTACTGGTGCTGGTAAAGGATTGGGAAAAGCTTGCTCAATTGCACTTGCTGAAGCTGGAGCAACAGTAATTATATTAAGCAGAACACAATCTGACCTTGATAAACTTGAAAAAGAAATAAGAAAAATCAAAGGTAAAGTTATTAAAGTTAATTGTGATGTAATGATTTACAAAGATTTAAAAGAAAAATTAAATAAAATTAAAATAATAGATATTTTAGTTAATAACGCTGGAACAAATATTCCAGAATCTTTTGAAAAAATTAAACAAGAGAGTATGAATTACTTGGTAGATTTAAATCTTAAAGCAGCTTTTAATGTCGCTCAATTAGTTGTTAAAAAGATGTTAAAGAATAAAAAAAGAGGTGGCTCAATTATTAATATGTCTTCTCAACTTGGTCATGTTGGAATGGCTGGCAGAAATGTTTATAATATGACAAAATTTGGTATTGAAGGTTTAACTAAAGGTATGGGTGTAGAGCTTGCAAAAAATAATATTAGAGTAAATACAGTAGCTCCTACGTTTGTTGCAACACCAATGGTTAAAAAGTTTTTTAAAAATAAAACTTTTAAAAAACTTGCTTTAAGAAATATTCCACTTGGCAGACTTGCAACAGAAAGTGATGTTGCAACAAGTGTTTGTTTTCTAGCTTCATCAGCATCATCAATGATTACCGGAACATCTATTGTAATAGATGGTGGTTGGACCGCTCAGTAAAGATGGTTGTTAAAAAATTTAATAAAATATAATTAGTCGTTATTATGAAAATTAAAATAATAATCATTACCTACTTAATATTAATTTACTCTTCTGCGGTTTTTGCGTTAGAATTTAGGGGAAAATTTACTCAAGGGCATTATATTATTGGTAAAACCAACCCTGGTTCAAAAATCTTTATAGATAAAAAAAAAGTGAAGGTTTCTCGAGATGGTTATTTTGCATTTGGAATTGAAAAAGATAGAAAATTTGACATTACAATCACTGAAAACAATAACAAAATTGTAAAAAAAATTAAAAAGAGAAAATACAATATTCAAAAAATTGAAGGCCTACCTAAAAAAAAGGTTACGCCGCCTGAAGAATTTTACGCAAGAATCAAGAAAGAAAACAAATTAATAGCTGATGCGAGAGAGATTGAAAGTGACTTACAGTTTTTTAAAGAAAAATTTATTATTCCTGTTGATGATGCAATAATTACTGGTGTTTATGGTAGTCAAAGAATTTTGAACGGTACACCTAAATGGCCACATTACGGTTTGGATTTTGCCCAAAAAAAAGGTGCTCCTGTTAAAGCAATGAATAATGGTATTGTTACTCTAGCTGAAAAAAATTTATTTTATACAGGTGCCACTTTAATATTTGATCATGGCCATGGAATTTCAACTTTATACATGCACATGGATGAAATTTTTGTAAATGTAGGTGACCATGTTAAAAAAGGAGATATTATTGCAACTGTTGGTTCTACAGGTAGGTCAACTGGACCTCATCTTGATGTAAGACTTAATTGGTTTGGCATTAGACTAGATCCTGCAACCATTATAAATAACTAGTCCCATCATTATTGATAAGAAAGAAGAACTTGCTGCTTTGTTTCATTAATAATTTTAAAATTATTTTTTAACATGAAATCAATCGAAAGATTGGTTTTATCACCTTTATCATCAAGTAAAACAAGTGAATTTTCTTTTAAATTTTTTTTTGCAATCTTGATTTCTTCAAGCTGATGGCGTGATGCACCTTCAAACTGACCGTCAAGTGAATCTAAATACAAAAAATCTATATCTTTATTAAATTTAGACAAAAAATTTAAACTGTCATCAGTAACAAATGTAATAAAATCTTTATTAGATTTTGAAAATTTTTTAGCATTTCTAATATTTTGTGCACTTATATCACATGAAAATAATTCTCCACTCATATGTCTTGCATAATCAGAAAAGATTACTGTACTCATGCCATCTAGCCAATTAATTTTAGAAAAAAATAAAAATTTAATTTTTCCTCTTGCCACACCAGTTTCTACAATTGTTTTATGATTTCTTTTTTTTGCCTCATTAAGTGCAAATTCAAAAGATTTAAATCTAATATTTTTTATATTGTTATATTTATTCAAAAATTGCATAGTATGTTATTATACTAACTAAATAATTCTTAAAGGTAAAAAATGAAATCTGAAATTGAAATTGTATCAAATAAACTTGTTAATGCTTTTATTAATAATAAAATAATCTCACCTATTCCGACAAAATTTACAAAAAAATTAAGTGAAGCTCAAAAACTAAGAAAACTATGTGAAAGCAAAGTTAAGGATCCAGTAATTGGCTTTAAAGCTGCAGGAACAGGCATACCTGTCATGAAAAAACTTAAAGAAAAGAAGCCCTTCTATGCTTCTATTTTTAAAAAGAATTTTATAAAAAGTGGAAAAAAAGTAAAAATTAATAAATTTACCTTAGGTATAGAACTTGAAGTTTGTTACCTAATTAAGAAAAACTTTTTTTTGTCTAAAGGGTTAATTACTATGAAAAATGTATCAAAGCACATTTCACATATGGCTCCATGTATTGAGGTTATCGGTTACAGACAAAAGAAAAAAGGTATTACTAGTTTTGGTGATTTATGTAGTGATTTTGGTGGTAATGTTAAATTTTTAATTGGGCAAAAGAAAAAATATAAAAGAATTAATATTGGAAACTTAAAGACAAATATTGCTAATAAAAAAATTGGACAAAGTGTTGATGGAAATACAAATACTGTTTACATAAATCCATTAAACTCACTCAGATTTGTATTGAATGAATTGAAAAAAGATAAAGTAAATCTTGATAAAGATTTTTATGTATTCACTGGATCGACTGTTGGGGTTGTGCCAATTTTGGGTAAAGGTCTTTATACTGGAAAAGTAGCTCAACTTGGTTTAACTAAAGCAATTATTCATTAATTTAAGCACACTTGTTATTTATTTATTAAAGTTATAGTTTTTATTATGGCGCTTCATTTTAGCAATCAAGAGTTTCAAAAGAGAAAACTAGCTACATTAAAGTCTATGAAAGAGCAAAACCTTGATGCTCTTTTAATGTTCAGACAAGAGTCTATGTTTTGGCTCACAGGATATGATACTTTTGGCTATGTTTTTTTTCAAACCTTAATATTAGACCAAAAAGGAAATATTACTCTTTTGACAAGAGCTCCAGATTTAAGACAAGCACAAAACACATCGAACATTAAAGATGTAAGAATTTGGGTAGATAAAGACCAATCTAATCCGACAGATGATCTTAAAATTATTTTAAATGAACTAAATTTAAAAGGTAAAAAAATTGGGATTGAATATGAGGCTTACGGTATGACAGGTCGTAACGCTTTAAGACTTAATAAGTCACTTGAAGGTTACTGTGAGGTGGAAGATCAATCAGAATTAATCACTAAACATAGAGTTATTAAATCTACTGAAGAAATTGTTTATGTAAAAAAAGCTGCAGAACTTGCAGATCAAGCTCTAAGTGAGGCATGGAAATATGCAAGAGCCGGTGCTAGTGAAGCAAAAATTTTAGCTGAAATGCAAAGAGTTGTTTTAGAAGGTGGTGGTGATTACCCAGCAAATGAATATATAATCGGATCAGGACATAACGCATTGTTATGTAGATATCAATCTGAGAAAAGAATTTTGTCAAATACTGATCAGTTAACTATTGAATGGGCCGGAACCTACAAACATTATCACTCTGCAATGTTTAGAACTATTCCCATTGGCAAGGCTGATCCAAAACATATTAAGATGCACGAAGCTTGTGTTGAAGCTTTAAATAATTGTGCAAAAACTTTAATACCTGGAAAAACTGCTGGAGATGTATTTGATGTGCACGCTAAAACTTTTGATGACTTTGATTACAATAAAGCAAGAATGAATGCTTGTGGTTATTCATTGGGTTCGACCTTCTCTCCAAATTGGATGGACTGGCCAATGCTATACACTGGTAATCCTTATAAAATAGTTCCTGGTAATGTCTTCTTCATGCACATGATACTTATGGATTCAGACAGCAATTTAGCCATGAATTTAGGAGAAACCTATTTAGTTACAGAGAATGGTAACGAAAGATTAGGTAAGCAAAAACTGGATTTAGTGGTCTTATAGGCCTCGAGGTTCTAGTCATACTATAAAATCCTTTAAATTTCATTTATTTTTTTAATCTGAAGGCATAAATTTTATTTCCAGATTTAGATATTTCTGGGAATGCTTTTCTTAAAGATATACTACCTGTGACTGGTACTAAAATATATTGCTCATTATTATATTCGTAAATTGTTGGTGGGCTAGACCCTGAAAAAGGTAGTTTATAGCTCCACAGCTCTTTACCATTAGCAGAATTGAAAGCTCTTATTTTGTTATCCAAAGTCCCAGTTGCAAAAACCAAACCACCTGCTGTTGCTGTAACACCTCCATAATTATAAGTACCAGTTATGGGGATATCTTTTTTTGTTAATTCATCATATTCCCCAAAAGGTGTTTTCCATATTATTCTACCATTATTTAAATTTATTGCAGTTAGACTTCCCCAAGGTGGTTTTGATCCAGGATATCCTTCTTGATCTTTAATAATCTCAGTATGCATGCTGTAGTTATAGTATGTATTTTTTTTTTTTACCTCTTCCAGCCAAATGAATGAAGGTATATCATTTGAAGGTACGTACATAATACCACTATTATTATCAACACTAGCTCCCATCCATTGAGCTCCACCTTTATACACAATATTTTTTTTTTTTATTGAATGAGGTTTAAAAAAACCATACGTAGCATCTTTAATTTTATCTTTTACATATTGGTAATTTTCTTCAGATATATTTGTAATATCCATATCACCTTTAAAATATTGGTTAGAAAAAGGCTCTGGTAAATCAAATACTTTTTGATAATAAGAGGTTTTTTCCCCAGGTACTTCTGAAAGTGGTACTATTTTATTAGTATAACTGAATATACTTTTTCCAGAAACTCTATCCAAAACTAATGTGTTACCATATTTTGTTGGCACAACAACAACATCAACCTGTTTATTATTTTTTTTTATAGAGGTTAAAATAGGAGGAGAAGCTATATCTAAATTCCAAATATCGTGTTCTATTTCCTGAAATTCCCATAGTAATTTTTGATTTTTAATATCAATTGCAACAATTGAATTTGAATATTTATTATTACCAGGTCTGGACGATCCTTCATAAAACCTACCTGCATTACCCGTTGAAACGTACAAAATTTTTCTTTCTAAATCTGCTGAAATACCTCCCCAAGGATTACCCCCTGAATAATCATGTCTTTTTCCACCATATCGAAATAAATTACCTTTCTTATCTTTTAAATCAAACTTCCATAATAGTTTACCTTTTTTTAAATCATAGACTTCTATAGAAGGTTCAAACGTTCCAATAATAATTTTGTCCTCCATAATAACTGGTGTTATTTGACATTTTTTTTTAAGTTTTATTTTTCCATCTTTTCCAAATTCTTTTACTTCTTCTCCATTATCTGCATACAATGCATTTAAATTTATTTGATCACAAAAATAAATTTTAGGTTTTTCTTCTTCATTTAAAATTAAACCACGTGTAGCAGCCATACCTTCAGTTTTAAATTCCCAAATTTTTTCTCCATTTATAGCTTTAAGTGCAACTAAAGACTTATCAGTTGATGACAGATAAACTCTTTTATTAAAATAAATAGGATTACCAGGAATATCACCGTTCTTCTCAAAGTCGTAAATCCAAGCTACTTCAAGATTTTTTACATTTTCTGTGTTGATTTGATTTAAATTAGAGAACTTATTAGAAGAATGATTTCCATGACTTCTTTTCCAGTCTTTTGAATTATTAAAATTTTTATTATTTGAAATCGTTAAATTATTAAATGCAGCCTCTTTAACAATTATCTCATCAGGTGAATTGTGATATTTAACAAAGTCTTGATTATAAAACTCTTCTTGTTTTTTTTTACTAAGTTTAAAATAAATAGACCCAATATAATTATCTAAGGTTCTAACTAATTTCTTTATTTGAGGATTTCTTACGTTATTAACATCTATATTTATTGTTGATCTATTAACATATCTTCCATCTATGGATGTAACTTCATACAAAATTATAGAAGATAATAATATTATAAAAATACTAAAAATTTTAAAATAATTTTTCATAGATTAATAAGTCGTATATAATTTTCAAACCTTTTGTCTATATTTCATTTTAATTTATTAACAATTTTTTATTAATCAAATTTAATCTTTAGCTCTGCATCTTTCATAAAAAATCTAGCTTTAATAGAAATATTTAAAAAAAGCTTAGGTGGGAGCCGAGTTGGTTTTTTGTAATTCAATAATATCAATTTCTCTTGTACTTCTATTGCTTGCTTTAATTGCTATTTGTTCACTAAATAAAGTACCCAACCAATTCCTGATCCATTATAACAACCGGCTGCAAATATATTAACTCAGCTACTTATTAAAGGTCTCAAGAAACCAATGATGGTTGCTTGATCATATCTTCTTTTTTGATACCCGCAACTTTGACTGGTCTTTTCATAGCATCTCTTCTGAAAGGCTCACCCAGTTCTTGGTTTAAAATTACCTCAATAAATGTTGTAATTCCCTTCTTTTGATCTTCACACGATTGCTTAATCGCAGCTGTAGTTTCTTCCACAGTACGAACAGTAACGCCTTTTAAACCACAAGCATCAGCAACTTTTGCATAGCTTAATTCTGGATCAAGTTCTGTTCCAACAAAGTTATCGTCAAACCATAGAGTAGTGTTTCTTTTTTCAGCTCCCCATTGGTAGTTTCTAAAAATTACCATTGAAATTGCTGGCCATTCTGGTCTTGCTACAGAACTCATTTCATTCATACTTATGCCAAATGCACCGTCTCCTGCAAAACCTATTACTGGTGTCTCAGGACATCCAATTTTGGCTCCAAGAATAGCTGGGAAACCATAACCACAAGGACCAAACAACCCTGGTGCTAAATATTTTCTACCTTTTTCAAATGTTGGATATGCATTTCCAATTGCACAATTGTTTCCAATATCGCTTGAAATAATTACATCCTCTGGCATTCCCGCTTGAATTCCTCTCCATGCTTCTCTAGGAGACATTCTATCTGCATCTCTTTTTCTAGCTTCAGCATTCCAAACTGTACCTTCATCATCATCTTCATGATCTAGACTTGATAACTCTTGTAACCAAGCTGATTTAGTTTGGTGGATAGTATTTTTTCTCTCTTCTCTATTAGTGTCTCCTGCTGTTGAAGAAAGTTGTGCTAAAATTTGTTGAGCAACTAATTTTGCATCCCCACAAATACCGACTGATACTTTTTTTGTTAAACCAATTCTATCTGAATTCATATCAACTTGAATAATACTTGCATCTTTAGGCCAATAATCCATTCCATAACCAGGTAATGTTGAGAAAGGATTTAACCTTGTACCAAGTGCAAGAACAACATCAGCTTTTTTAATTAATTCCATTCCAGCTTTAGATCCATTGTAACCTAATGGTCCAGCAGCTAATGGGTGACTTCCTGGAAAACTATCATTATGTTGATAACCTGAACAAACTGGAGCATCTAATTTTTCTGCTAATTTTTTACAATCTTCAATAGCACCACCAATTACAACACCTGCGCCAGATAATATTACTGGAAACTTTGCATTAGATAATAAGCTGGCTGCTTTTTTAATTGCATCAACTCCACCTGCTTGTCTTTCTAGTCTAACTATTGGAGGAAGATCTATATCAATAACTTGTGTCCAGTAATCTCTTGGAACATTTATTTGTGCAGGAGCAGATCCTCTGATTGCTTTTTCAATCACTCTATTTAACACTTCTGCCATTCTTGAAGCGTCTCTAACTTCTTCTTGATAGCAAACCATATCTTTGAATAAATTCATTTGTTCTACTTCTTGAAAGCCACCTTGACCCATAGTTTTATTAGCAGCTTGAGGTGTTACTAAAAGTAACGGTGTGTGGTTCCAGTATGCAGTTTTAATTGGTGTAACAAGACCTGTGATTCCAGGACCGTTCTGTGCAATAACCATTGACATTTTACCAGTAGATCTTGTGTAACCATCTGCAATTAATCCACCGTTTGTTTCATGAGCAACATCCCAAAAGGTTATTCCAGCATCAGGAAAAATATCCGATATTGGCATAAAGGCTGAACCAATAATTCCGAATGCGTGTTCAATTCCATGCATCTGTAAAACTTTTACAAAAGCTTCTTCTGTTGTCATTTTAGTCATAATAATTAGGCCTTCCTGCTTAAGTTGTTAAAAAATCTATAAATAAATTGTTAATTTTAAAGATTAATATATAAGAATTAAAAAATTTCAAACAAACAAATCGACACAATTATGGCTACAGACATTATTATTCACGATGAAAAAGACAACGTAGGGGTAGTTGTTATTGATAAAATCACTCCAAAACAAGATTGTGCATGCTGGATTATGGAAAATGATAAAACAATTCAAATTCAATCAGCAGATGAAATTCAATTAGGACATAAAATTGCAATGATTGACCTTAATGAAGGTGATACTATTTTGAAATACGGTCATGATATTGGAAAAGTAGTTAAATCAATCAAAAAAGGTGAGCATGTTCATGTTCATAATGTAAAAACTAAGAAGTGGTAAAAAATATGGAAATTCCAAAAAATTTTTTAGGTTATAAAAGAGAAAATGGCAGAGTTGGTACTAGAAACCATGTAATTATCTTACCTGTAGATGATATTTCAAATGCATGTGCTGAAGCTGTAGCGAACAATATTAAAGGTACAATGGCCCTTCCACACTCATACGGAAGACTTCAATTTGGTGCTGACTTAGATCTGCATTTTAGAACAATGATTGGAACTGGGAAAAACCCCAATGTTGCTGCTGTAATTGTTATTGGAATTGAACCCAAGTGGACAAAAAGAATTGTTGATGAGATAGCTAAAACTGGAAAACCAGTTGAAGGTTTTCATATTGAAAGAACTGGTGACATTGGGACCATAATGAAGGCTTCTAAAAAAGCTCAAGAATTTGCAATGTGGGCTTCTGAAAAACAAAGAGAAGAGTGTCCTTTAAGCGATTTATGGATTTCAGTTAAATGTGGTGAATCTGATACAACATCAGGTCTTGCTGCTAACCCTACAGTTGGAAACTTAATGGATAAATTAGAGCCATTAGGAGTTCATTTATGTTTTGGTGAAACGTCTGAGTTAACTGGTGCTGAAAAAGTTTGTGCAACACGTGGTGCAACACCTGAAGCTTCGGAAAAATTTATGAAAACATGGAGTGATTATAACGATTTTATTTTAAAAGAAGCAACTGATGATCTTTCTGATAGTCAACCAACAGCTGGTAATATTGCTGGTGGGTTAACAACTATTGAGGAAAAAGCATTTGGAAACTTTCAAAAAATTGGAAACTGTAAATTTATTGATGTTTTAGAGCCAGCTGAAGAACCTACTAAAGGAAAAGGTTTATACTTTATGGATACTTCATCTGCAGCAGCTGAGTGTATTACACTTCAAGCAGCAGCTGGATTTAATATTCACTTGTTTCCAACAGGCCAGGGTAATATCGTAGGTAACCCTATTGAGCCAGTTGTAAAATTAACTGCTAACCCACTAACTGTAAAAGGTATGGGTGAACATATTGATTGTGATGTATCAAAAATACTATCACGTGAGATGACTATGTCTGAAGCAGGTGATGAGTTAATTAAATCTATGATTAGAGTAGCAAATGGTAGATTAACGTGTGCAGAAAGTTTAGGACATAAAGAGTTTGTGATGACAAAACTCTATAGAAGCGCTTAGTTTTAAAGTTCCTTACCCTGTAAATATGAATTATCAAAAAATTATTAATATTCTTCCTGGAGTAATACTTGCTTTAGTCTTCTGTTTATTTTCACAAGGGATAAACAATGTCATTGGTATAGAGATGTTTGGAACCACTAAAAGTCCAATTTCAACTGTGATGATTGCAATATTACTTGGAATTATTATGGGAAATGCGTTTACACCAAGACCAGGCATGATGATTGGTTTAGATTTTACTCAAAAATATATTCTTAAATTAGGAATAATTTTTTTAGGAATAAGATTGAGCTTTGAAGAGTTTCTAGAATTTGGAACAGTTGCTATTCCATTAATTATTGTGTGTATATTAAGTGTTCTTTTTCTTATTAAATTATTAATTAAAAAAGTTCCAATCTCATCTAAAATGTCTTACTTGATAGCAATTGGTACAAGTGTTTGTGGTGCAACAGCCATAGTTGCAGTGGCACCCGTTATAGAAGCAAAAAAAACTGAAGTTGCTTATGCAATAGCAAATATTACCTTGTTCGGAGTTATAGCCATGCTTGTTTACCCTTATTTTGCGGAATGGTATTTTTATGGTGAACCTATAATGGTAGGCTTATTTTTAGGAACAGCTATTCATGAAACTTCACAAGTAGCAGCAGCTGGGTTAATTTATGACCAACAATTTAATAGCCCTGAAACTCTAAATGTAGCTACAGTTACAAAGCTTATAAGAAATACATTTTTAGTAATCATGGTTCCACTATTTGGTTTTTTATATAATAGAGGTAAGGTTAAAGATAAAAACTACTCAATATTTGCTATTTTCCCATATTTTGTTCTTGGTTTCATTGGGATGATTATTTTAAGAAACATTGGAGATCAAATATTTACTTTAGAAAATGGTAATTATGAATTTTGGAAAACCTCAATAAGCTATATTAAAAGTTTAGCCACAGTTTTTCTAACTATGGCTATGGCTGCTGTTGGTATATCTATTAATTTAAATGAACTAAAATCTATGGGATACAAACCATTTGTTGTTGGATTTATAGCTGCTGTAACTGTTGGGATAGTTAGTATTGTTAGTCTTGAGACTTTTCTTAAAGTTTTTTTATAAATTATTTACTGAATTGTTTCTATAACAGACATATTGTTATATTATCAGATCAAATAAAATGAATAAGAAGAAAAAAATATTAATCACAGGTAGCTCAGGTTTTATTGGTTTCTCTTTAGCTTTAAACTTGCTTAAGAAAGGACATAAAATTCTTGGCTACGACTCAATTAATGATTATTATGATGTTAACCTAAAGCTTTCTAGAAACAAAATATTAAAAAAATTCACAAATTTTAGTTTTATAAAAGGTGAACTTGAAGATCAAAAAAAACTTAATAAAAGTGTTTTAAAATTTAAACCTCAAATAATAATCCATTTAGCTGCACAAGCAGGTGTCAGATATAGCCTAGATGTTCCAAGGAAATATCTATCCTCAAATATAATTGGAACATTTAATATAATTGAAATTGCACATAAAATTAAAGTTAAACATTTACTGATAGCATCGAGTTCATCGGTATATGGAGCAAATAAACAATCTGTTTTTAAAGAAACAGATAAAACAGACACGCAATTAAGTATTTATGCTGCAACTAAAAAGTCAGCAGAGAGTATTGCACATTCATACTCTTCACTTTGGAAGATACCAATTACTATGTTGCGTTTTTTTACAGTATATGGGCCTTGGGGTAGACCAGATATGGCTTATTTCAAATTTACAAAAGCAATAATTAAAAATAAAAGAATTGATGTTTATAACGGTGGTGAAATGTATAGAGATTTTACATATATAGATGATGTAACAAAATCTATAGAACTGCTAATTAATAAAGCACCATCACAAAATAAGAAAAGTAATTATAAAAATGATAGCCTTTCAAATGTGGCTCCATTTAGAATAATTAATATTGGAAATCAAAAGAAAGTTTATCTTAAAGATTTTATATCTACTTTGGAAAAAAAATTAAATAAAAAGGCCAATAAGAATAATATGTCTATGCAAAAAGGAGATGTTAAAAAAACATTGTCAAATACAAGTCTTTTGTATCAAATAATTAGATATAAACCAAAGGTAAATTATATAAATGGAATCTCAGCTTTTGTTGAGTGGTACAAAAAATATCATAGGTAAGATTTTTGATTATATTATTTCAATTACAAAAATGAGTAAAAAACAAAATATTTTAGTTACAGGTGGTGCTGGTTATATTGGTGCTCATATAGTTGAGCTTTTAGTTAAAACTAAAGCAAACATTATAATCATAGACAATCTAGTTACAGGTCATAAAAAACTATTAAATAAAAAAGCTAAATTTATCAAAGAGGATATTAAAAATAAAACTTCACTAACTAAAATCATTAATGATTATGAAGTAAACTCAGTAATACATTTGGCAGGATCACTAAATGTTAGTGAGGCAGAAAAAAATAAAAAAAAATACTATAAGAATAATGTTGAAGGTACCTTAAATTTGGTAAATGCTTGTAAAAATTCTTCTGTTAAAAATATTATTTTTTCTTCTTCATGTTCAGTTTATGGAAATGTTAAAGGATCTGTTAATGAAAAAATTAAGCCTAACCCTCAGGGTTACTATGCATTAACAAAGTACAAAGCAGAAGAAATTATTAAAAAATTTAGTAAAAAATATAATTATAAATATGCAATATTAAGATATTTTAACGTAGCTGGAGCAAGTCCTTCAGGCAAAATTGGTGAAATAGAAACTTCACATGGACATTTAATTAAAAATATAGCTATTCAATCACTTAAAAAAAAACCAGTAATCACCATTTATGGAAATGATTATAAAACTAAAGATGGGACTTGTGTCAGGGACTACATTCATGTGTCAGACCTAGCTAATATTCATATTAAAACTTTAAAATATATAATCAAAAATTCTAAATCATTAATTTTAAATTGTGGATATGGTAAACCCTATTCTGTATTAGATAT
>Ga0222661_1000562_pt1 | contig 13448 bp, 28 predicted proteins | sample AntAcemetagen551_FD_179851 | JGI IMG/M metagenome (GOLD analysis project Ga0222661, IMG submission 179851) | Saline water microbial communities from Ace Lake, Antarctica - #551 | ecosystem: Environmental > Aquatic > Non-marine Saline and Alkaline > Saline | place: Antarctica: Ace Lake...
CGATGAAGGCAATGAAGCCGATGAAGGCAATGAAGCCGATGAAGGCAATGAAGCCGATAAAACCGATGAAGCCGATGAAGCCGATAAAGCCGATAAAGGCGATAAAGCCGATGAAGCCGATAAAGGCGATAAAGCCGATGAAGCCGATAAAGCCGATGAAGCCGATAAAGCCGATGAAGGTGACGAATATGAAAATGTTTTAGCTCCGGAATTGTAGGAAATCTTGGAATATATGGCAGATCCGGAAAAGGTTTTTCTAATTAAGGGAAATCAACTTCAAGCTATGGCAGAAGTAATGAATATGGCATTAAATGTTAGTAAAGATATCCCTGAAATTACCAAATCAGTTGAATAGCTTAGGTAGTATAATTAGGATTTAAACAAAATGCTTAAAGATGAAATAGATAAGACAATAATCTTAACCCAAAAACTGGCAACTCAAACTCAATAGCAACATGATGTTAAACATCATCAACAGGTTTAGGTTGAAAAATAGCATCAAGTAAATAGTGTAAATCGAGTAAAACCAAATATGAATGGTCCTCGTATACCCGTTCCTGATATCGTGGTTCAAAAAACTCAATCTAATGATTCAAAAAATCAAATCATGGCTGATATTGCATCAATGATGGAGGGTCATGCTACATCTAATTATTAGACATCCAATGTGTAGAAAGTCGATGAAGCGGCAGAAACCATCGGAATAGATGCAAATAGTGTATTTGATATGTTTTTTGATGCAATCTACATTTTAAACATTCATGGTAACGGTGTAACATTAGGCAAAAAGTTACAACAATATGGTATTACTAAGTGTAGTGTAATTACTGATCCTGATCAACCAAAGCGTCCTCAACCTCATCACCGATCATTATATTACATGAGGGATGCATTAGATGATGCTATTGAAAACAATTATTCAACGGTTTTGCTTTTAGAGGATGATGTATTTGTACATAAAAAGATACAGTATGAATTCTCCAGAATTGTTTCGGCATTGAGTGAGTAGGGATAGTTTAGTGGTTGGGAATTGTTACATCTTGGATTTACTCGTAAAATCAATCCTAATCGACCTGGAGCCCTTGATTGGGAATTTTATGCCAACTCATATCCAGGGTTAAACTTAAAATCACAAAAGGATGCAGTACGTCATTGGAAACGTCATGGATCACGTGAAGGCAGAGTTGGCAGTCGTATGTTATTTCCTGATCAAAAACTCGAAAGTTAGTTTGCATATGCAGCAAAGAACAGTGTATTTGAAAGTTTAAAGAAACAAATAGATATTGGTCTAAATACACGTACTGAATACAATATTGTATCGCATGCTAAAATTAAGAATGTCGTTGGCCTTAAACCTAATTTATTTATTAAGAAATTACAGCCTGGAAGAAGAGGTGCTAAACAAGAATATGCTAAGTTTTAGTGGTACATGGATAGTTATGATATGATTAATTAAATTCGTAGAATCACAGGTATTTTTCTAATACCTATGATTAAATGGCGTAGTTTATTCACAAGCGAACATTAGAAGCTGTGGAAAACAAATTAATTGATAGATATAAAATCGATAAACTTAGTAATGATGGCGAATATGATGATGATATTAATAAAGAAACTTTGCCGTTAATTGATAGTCGTACTATTGTTACACAACAATATGATGATATTGTTACAGAACTAGAAAACAAAGGTATACCACACCCAGTAACACTCAAAGAGTTTTTACCACAAGGATAGTGGGGGTTTATAAATACAAACCGGCTCAAACTTAAATGGATTGATGTATAGCCACCTATACAATACAAATTTGCTGATGAATGTTACAGTGTTATTAATTCAAATTTCAAATGCGTTAGTGATGAAGATGGTAAACTATTAACAGTTATTTTATTAAAAGACCCAGTTACAAATCATCATGTTTCATTGTGTCATTACAATTCACCAATTGTAAGCTAGTTAACAGTTGATCAAATTAAGGAAAGATTCAAGGGTAAAACAAAGATGGATATTATATAGAAAAAGAGGTTGTTTATTAAACATTTAGATAAGTTAAATTGTTGCGAGATTGAGTTTCCTCATGAAGTAAAAGTAGAAGGGGTAAACTTATTGCAACAATGCGGTATTGATGTGTATCATACTACAATCAATCGTCATGGTTTTTATATTAACAAACTAACAAGAAATAAGATGGAATTTGATCACACGTGTACTGCACCTAACAATATGGATTTGATAATTAATAGTGGTACTATATGGTTAGAACAAAATGGCACTCTGATTTACAGAGAAAGTTATTAAAAACATACATAATGTTACAATAATAATGTCCGATAAAATCAGGCCAAAAATAAAAATTAAACTTAAGCCTGGACCTAAATCCAAACCTGGACCTAATCAATTCTAGGGGAATCAGAATTCCTCTAACGCCAATCAATCACCAGTTCAATAGCAAATTGATATTAAATAGATGGTAGATGGTATTATTAGCAAATTAAAGAATTAGATACGTGTTCTTACTACCGAAAAATAGCAATTAGAAGCAAAGATATACATCCTTAAAGAACAACTTGATTTAAATAAACAGGAATTTGAATAGAATATTATATCCTTAAAGCATCAACTTAAATCATTTGATCAACAACTATCTGTTGCAAAATATGCCCAGAGAAAAGCAGAAAGGGAAAATTTTGCCACTATTGAAAAATGCAATTAGTAGATTTAGATGTTTGGGGAGTTAGTTGAGTTATCATTTGGTGATAATAATTAATAATGTTAGATATTAGAAATTTTCATAATATGTTGAAGTATATGGAAGTTTCAATGACAAGGCGTTTGGGTCCAAATAAGGATGTAACCATTAATTATCCCAATTTAACTGATCGTTATATGGTACCACACCGTGTAACATTTACTGAAATTGGTAAAGAATCCGAGAAAAATGCACAAGAAATTGTTGCAGTAATCAAAGTAGGTGCGAGTAATCTAATAAGCCGTAGAGAACCCTATTTTCAACTTAATAATGTAATTGAACTTAATGACATTATGAATTCAATCAATGAAGGTACCGATTTTTCTGTATGTTTAACTAATAAAGATAATGAACCAACTGCGCGTACATTTAAGATTACGGTAGAATATCGAAAGAGTTACGGAGATATTATTTTTGAAAATTCATACAATGATTATGATAATGTAATGAGTGAAATTAAGAAGTCAGGTAGATGCACAAAACTTATTTTGACGTTTAACCGCCCAATTAAGAATGCATAGTTAATTAACACTGCTGAATATGAAATACTTGAAACCGAGAAATAGGATGATGAACATGAACATGATTGGTTTGAATCTCTAGAACTTGGAGATACAATCGATAACAGTTATGTATTAGATTTGACGGATTCAGGCATGGAAATCTACAGCAATTTCTTAGATTTCATGAAGTTAATTATTCCTAACAATAATACACGATCTGGTGCAACCGAACATGCCGGACAAACCGCGGTTGATGATGATAACGACAATGATCTTATGTTATATGTTATGGCATATGGATATAAATAATTCTAAATTCTAAATTCGAGGGTGATTTTTTCTTTTATTTTCTTTTAAATTAATACAAATTTAAAAGAAATTTTGCAATCATCTTTGTAAGTATATTGACAAAATTATCATTTTGATGATGTTCCTATTCCAGCAAATATTTTTGCAAATATATAGATAAGTGATGAATCATTCATCATCTATAATAATATCTACTAAATCTATTTATCAGTTAATAGTTCACGTACATATATCTTTGCAGTATCAATAGTTTGTTGTTCTCTAAAAAACTAATTAGCCAATTTGAAATATGTTTTACGTAGTTGATCATCCTTCAAAATTGTTGATACAATTTCATTTCTTGTTTTAATAATTACTAGATCACGAATTACCTATTGTGATCCAATATTAGATTGATCATATCTGATTCCCAATCCAACCCCCAATCCAACTCCACCTCCACATGCAAAAATACCGGTAGCAATCAGTATCTTATTATTTCTGGTTAAAAACTGATCAGATATGCTACGATATGGCACCTTTAATTTAAAATTAAAGGCACGTATTGGTCGGTTACTTTGACTAAAACGTCTAATTAAGGAATATCTTAGCATTGATAATATCAATATTAGATCAATTTTACAACAGATACCTTACTAACACTCTCAATATTGTATAAATTCATATCCCATCTAAATAGTTTACCCACTCCATCAAATGTACGACTTTTACGCAAATCACTATCTCTAATGTCTGCTACAACTAAATTTGGATATAATACATAACATTCATCAGGATGATTTCTTTGTACAACAGACAATGCACCACTATCAAATGGCATCAACATATGATCAATCTCCTCAATTAGTTTATCATAGCTATTACTATGAATTCCTACTGCAAATGCACCATCAGCAGTTCCTTTTGGCAAATACCACTTTTTATCATGTTCCATCGGTTCCATCGAATCCCAATTATGCTGACTAGCACCTAAATACAATAATCTCCATGAAACAGGAATATCGCGGGTAGTAATACTATAAAATTCCGATAAAAAGTTTTTGTGAAACAATAAATCATCCTGTAACGTTAAAATTCTGGTATAACCTTTTTCTTTTGCATCTATTAATAAACGTCGCATCGATTTTAAAATAGCCCAACTACCCTAATGCTTAATACCTTTTCGCCTTATCTTTATTTCTACTTGAGATAAAGGCCGTTTCATATATCGTTGCCATTCTGTTAAATGAGGCTCCTAATTACCATCATACCCTATAAATCTTTCATAATTAGTAAATCCTACACGTCTCAATCTATCATCCATTGCATTCCATCGATCCTATCGACGCAACATATTTAAAACATATACATTATCAAAGTAAGTATTCAAATGAACTATGTATTTTAACCTCTATGTTTCAAATAACTAATTAACAGATAAACAACGATTGTAAATGACATTCGGATGGCATCTCATAAAATCCATGTAAATTTTTTCCAATCGTTGTTCGATTTCAGTAATAGTAACACCAACATGCTACTATGTAAGGCGATGTCTTTGTTCTAAAATCTAAATAACTTCATTACTCGCGTATTTACATTTAATATTTTTAACAGTGTACTCATCAGGTGGTGATACCACTATATTAGAAATATGAATTTCTAATAAATCAGATACCTATTCAATAATCTTACTTCGATCCATTTCTACACCAATTAATCTTGTATAATCATCCAATATATCATCCAAATGATTAGTTAATTGTTGCTAGTTTAAAAAATCCATTTCAATATCATTAGCCATAATAATTACTTGTTTACCTATAGCTTTCTTAACAATAGTACAAAATCTATCATTTGTACTTGATGTAATTATCTAACCACATTCAACCACATGACAATGATTTAATGCATTTTTAGTTATTTCCAAAGCTAATTTATCATATGCTGTCGCAATATTACGCTAGTAAATATAATAAATGCGAATATCATCAAATTCAAGTAATTTTTCATATTGCTACAACTAATCGATCGAGGAAAACTTATAAATAATACATATTTTGTTTTTATCACTCATTCCCATAGCACATAATTCATCACTATCGTGATCTATACCAGGAATATTGCTAATAGTATACATTAGTTATTCCTAGCAACTACTCTCTAACTCATTTGTAAACAATCTATAAAGCTATTTTTGTTGTTGATCGAGTCTACTATGAGCATGAGAAGCAGCCGAATGAACACGTTCACATTCGCGTTGTTTTTCACTGCCAGTACTATCCTATTGTAAAAGTAACTATTCAACCTTTTCAAGTTCCTATTTTAAGTGATTACGTAGGGTTTCTAAAAACTCTCTACGTTGTTCACGATTATCTTGATTATTGCCTGATAATTCATTATACTGCATATGATATGCTGTATATTCACGACTTGTATTGTTTATCTCAAGCTATAACTATTCTACATCTTGTTGATGAACTAGTGGATCAGATTTGCTCATGGTTTCAATTTGACGATCAATAAAAGTTGTAGTTAATTGATTAGGTAACATTTCACCGCGCAATTTACAATAAATAAAATAATCAGATAATACACCACAATATCGATTGTTATAAAGCAATCCACGTTTCATTCCACTATAAAGATTACGCTAATGACATAACTTTGATAGATTTTCCATATTATATTGACTAAAGTGTTCAAAGGGATATTTAGAAATACGTATATGATTAAAGGTAACCCGCTATTTACGACGTTGTTTAAAAATAATATTCATCTCAATTTCACAGCCATCCTTAACAGCTATTACATAACGTGATTTGGGTTTCACCATTCTGGTTTTTAAATATTCGACAATGTTCATATCATCATCATATGATTTCAAAACCAAAATTGCATCTGTATTTCGTAAAATCATATCAGTATCAATCACAATCATCGTATTATCACCTACTTCAATTGCACTCTGTAAATCAAACGGATTATTATGAGATTTTGCAACTCTAACTAAAAACCCGTCATTTGAATCGATTATTGTGTGTATGCTCGATAGATTATTATTTTGTAACTTGTATGATTCCATTGTATTAATGATATTTAATGTTATTCCCTTTAGATAAAATACCTACGCAATATTATGATATATGAAGTTACTCATATGTTTTGGCACTCGACCCGAATTTATAAAAATCAAATCATTACTCAACCATCTTAAACCATCTTAGTTTAAACTATGCTTTATCGGACAACATAATCTTAAATCAATGAATATCCAATGTCATACCGATTATTATCTTAAAATTAATACCAATCATCAATCTGATAGATTAAATAGTATTATCTCTAGTGTATGTTCATAGTTTAATAATATCTTAATCCAATCAAAATGTAGTCATATATTAGTACAGGGTGATACCACTGCGGCTATGGCTGTAGCCATTTCTGGATTTAATCTTAAAACACCAATCATTCATCTAGAAGCTGGTCTAAGAACTGGTACTATTTAGTCACCATTTCCTGAAGAAGCAAATAGACAATTAATATCTCGAATAGCAACAATACACTTGTGTCCAACTATATTAGCTCAAAGTAATCTTCTTAAAGAATAGATTCAAAATCCAAAACAATGCTATGTGGTTGGTAATACTGTACTAGATACACTTCCAAATGATATATTAACTTATTATAGTAATCGTGTTATTATTACATTACATCGGCGTGATAATCTTGATACAATACAACAATGGTTTACACAATTAAATAATATTGCGAGAGATCATCCAGAATTAGAATTTGTTTTACCTGTTCATCCTAATACCTCGATAATAAAACACTGCAACCTACTGTAGCACATATCAGTTATTGAACCATTGCCACACAATGAATTTGTCAGATTATTAGCTTCGTGCAAATTTGTAATATCTGATAGTGGTGGCATATAGGAAGAAGCAAGTTTTTATAACAAAAAGATTATTATTTGTCGTGAAAGTACTGAAAGACCAGAAGTATTAGAATCAGGACATGGTATTTTATGCAAAACACCTAAAGAATTAAAGATAAGATTCAGTGAAATCAATCATAATTATAAAATAAACAAACCTTGTCCCTTTGGAAATGGGAAATCGTATGAAATTATCATTGAGAAATTATTTAATCCGTTGCGTTCGTCTTAAGAATTAAATAAGACAAATACATTATATGGGAAACACACCTAGTTCAGGCGTAAACATGGATGAATTTAAAAACTATGTTTTTGGCGCAGCAATTTTTATGCTATCACAACGTTTAGATGGCAAATTATAGTTTAAGGATACAACACAACTTACTGAAGATATGACTAATGTATTACCTATGGCCACATCGCGCGATTTAGTTAAAGCCGCAGCTGAATACTATGGATCATCAAGTGGTTCTGGTGATAATACGGATCGTGATCAACTTGTTGAAAAATATGTCAATGAACATATTCTAGATTCACGTGATCATATTCAAGCTTTTATGAAAATGTTAGTAGCTAAATTAAAACCATCACGTGGTGAAACAAGTAGTAATCATAGTCATGTTAGCCATAGAACACAAACACAACACCAAGTTGTACAACAATCTATGCAAACTATTGATGAATCAGAACCGGAATATCATCAAACTAATAATTCCCATGAAGACTCTCATAATGAATCTAATGATGATGAATCTAATGATGATGAATCTAATGATGATGAATCTCGTAATGTTGAATCTCGTAATAAATCTCATAATGAATCTCGTACTAAATTTAGGAAAGTTGTAAAGGCACAAGAGTGGCGTGATCATGACAATGGTCGTGGGAGGGAACACCCAATGGTATCAATTGAGGAGGAACTAGCACCAGTTAATAAATCAAGGTTTTCCAAGTAGATGGACCATAAACTAACCAAACTTTCGCGCCAAATTGAAAACGAGCGCAGACAATATCATCCACAAAATAATGTTTTGGGAGATGATGATGATGATGATGATATCGAAGTTGATATTAATCAAATCAAGATGCCTGATGAAATAAATGCACATGAAACCGAAACAGTTGAAGGTGAATATGAATAGGAATCTACATAATCACTACTACCATTTAACTGATTTTACAAATTTAACAATCTTTGGATACCATTCCTAAAACCAGGTATCCCGATGATTTTTCCAATATACTCGAATAATTTTACACTTTTTAAGTTTACCATCAATAAAACTACAACTAACAAAGTCCCACCACTGTCTTTTATATAAAAACATATATGCAACTACTTGTGTCATATAATATGATGGAATAGTGTGACACACATCTTTATTCATATGACATTTTATTTCAATGCCACCATCAGTTCCTATTAATCCATCCGCAATACCTACCAATCTACACTTTCCATTAACACATACACCACGCACAAAATCGGCTTTTTTAACATTTACTTTACGATACTTTTGATAAAAGTAACGTGCAATTTGTTCATTATCAATACCAAATTGCATTGCATCAGTTGGTACTTCCTGCATATAACCTTTTTCCAATCTATTTTTTAACAAAGCACTAGTACAAAATCTTTCACTTATGCCCAAAACAACTGCCAACTAACTGGGTCCTATACATTTTTTAGGAGCTACAAATTTAGCCATTATAAATTATCTTTGCTTAGGTTATAATGAGTGATATTCAACGCATTCTAAAGGATATACATCCTTCATTAAAGATTTCTAAAGAAGCGCAAACACGAATGAGTGAAATAAAAAAGGCATATTTAGCACAAATTATAAGCGGTATTCCCCGTGGAAGCAAACCATTAACACCACAACAAATTGTATCATTAATAACCAAAACTATTCCAGGTGAACTAGCCAAACATGCAGCTAGAGAATCTAAAAACGATCTACCAGGAAGTCGTGGTACACCAGGATTACCAGATCCTTCTATTCTTGATAACCCAAATATTCCTCGAGGCAATGCTGTAACAAATTTAATGGTCGCACGTGCACTTGATTTTTTGGTAACTGAAACAATAGATTAGGCTGCAATGAATGCAAGCGATACTTTAACAATTGATGATGTTGAGGCAATTAATGATCCAGAAATTACACCCTTAATTAATTTAGTCAGCAAAACTACAAGAAACAAAACATACTAGTTACCACTTCAACCACTAGATGGAGGAAAAACTATTAGTACTCTTAGCGGTTTCAACTTAATGCAAATTGCAAATACCATAACTGGAGGCAAACTACTTTTATCTAAAACATCATGTGAATTACTTCATCGTGTGCTTGTTGATGTATTATTGCATTTAATCAGTATTGAACGAGGACGTATGGATAAATACACTGGTAAATCATCTGATGAATATGTAATTTCAGGCACTCTTCGTAATCTAGCTGGCATAGGTAGTGATTCAAAGATACCATAGTTTGTACCATATTTGGAATCTCGAACAGAACGTAAGAAAGAATATTTAAAATCAACTGATCTAGTTTCAGCCGCCGCAATTGCTACTTTATTAGAAAAAGCTGGTAAAACTGTGCATCCAAGTGTTTCAATAATCTTATCAGTTCTTTACGAGGAATTAGCGGCAGATGTTATGGATGCAGCCATCGATGTAGGTGGAGATCTTAATCCAGCATCACTTTTAAAGGGAATGAAACGTAGTGCGCCATTAATGTGTTTTCTTCCTAGTGGTTATAAGTTTCCTAGTGAACCTAAATCTCCCACATCTGGACCAATGGGTTTAGGGGGGTTCTTTAGATCACAAACCAAACCTAAAAGCAAATCTGGACCTCGTACTAAATCAAGATCTCATTCACCATCAGCACCTCATCGACGTCCAAGTACAACCACTGAATCTATTGCTGGATCAACCGGACCAGCAAGAGGCAGAAGTGAAATGATTAATACATGTGCAGGGCGTAAAAGTAAAAGTAATCCATTTGGAGTTGCTGAACTAATACAATTATTATCAAAATCTGGTTTATCCACATCTGGTAATAAATAGGAGTTATGCACACGAGCCGTTGACAATGGTTTAATTCAATAAAGAAATATATACATTTATCATAATATGAACTTACTATCATAGTATGATACATGCTTGTTTACATTTGGTTTTGGACGATCTGGAAGTACCATTTTAGGACAAATTATCAACCAACATCCACAATGCTTAATTGCAAACGAATCCAGGTTTTTGCAATCTTTTCATAAACAAACAAATGGACAATTAAATAGTAAAATAATCGAACAAAAACTAATTGAAATTCTACGTAATAATGCCATAAACAAATGGAATAACGGACTTAATCAAAAAGAACTAAACTGTCAAAAAGACTGGAACAACTTTAAGTTCACATTAAACAAAGATCAAATCAAAGTAATTGGTGATAAAAAAAGTGGCGGTAACACTCGATTATTACAAAAAGATCCGTTACTCATTAAAAAATTACTTACAATTGCACCCAATGCCAAATTTATCATTAATGTACGTAATCCATACACTATGGCAACATCCTTAAAACGTAATATAGGTGAATTTAATAACAAACAAATATCAACTATAATTGAATAGTTAGATGAGTATTATAAAATATGTGATGATTTAGTTACTACATATCCAAATAAATGTTTAGTTGTACAATATGAGAACCTGTGCAACACTCCACACATTGTAATTGGTCAAGTCTTTGACTTTATTAATCTCGAACTATCAGATAAAATACTAAACAATATGGCAAATGTTGTTAAACCCACAACAATATCAACTACATCTAATCACACATTTCATAGTGAACTATTAAAAAGATACTGCTAAATATACATAATGCAAAAAGGAATCATATATATTGCACATGATCATATGAAATATGTTAATGAAGCTGTTTTTTCTGCTAAAAGTGTGAGAAAACATGTACCCAAAAGTTCAAACATTAAAATTTCACTGATTACCAATATTAAAGTTTAGAACCCTGTTTTTGATAGTATTATATACGTCGATCATACTCACATGAGATGCAAAGTAGAATATGTATATGATAAATCACCATATGACATGAGATGCAAAGTAGAATATGTATATGATAAATCACCATATGACATGACACTATATATTGACACTGACACAATGATTAATCATGACATTAGCGATATCTTTACTGTACTTGAAAGATTTGATTTAGCAATGATTCATGACTTTGCACGTAAGAGAGTAGTTGATTTATCTAATCCTAAAACACCTAGTGGATATCTATTCGCAAATGACAAACGTTACAATTCAATACCATATTCATTTCCAGAATATAATGGTGGTGTAATGGCATATCGTAAAAATAAAAAGGTAAAACACTTTTTTAGCGAGTGGAAACGAATATATCATGAAATGATTAAGTTAACACGATATGACTAGCCATCACTAAGAATTGCACTATGGAATTCCGATTTACGCATTCATACACTTCCATTAGAATACAACCGTCGAGCCAAAGCTACAAGAGATAAAAATATTAAGTATCGTACACAAGGCATTTTTCAAAAAGATCATCTTAAAACCAGAATTTTTCACTTTCACGGTATTCAAGAAATGAATATGACTGATGTTGAAAACACAGCCCAAATTATCTAACTTATCATATAAATGAAAGCATTATCTCTATGTCAAAACATGTATATTAATACCAAAAATATTGCTACAAATCCAATTTTTGTCCATGTGGGTACAATAACTGGCAAACTAGAACACAAACTTGTAGAACAATTTCCTACATGCCATATATACAGTTGCGAACCTCAAGATTCATGTTTTAAAAGTTTGGTGCAACGCACAACAGATATTAAAGATCATATTACCTATATTAATGCCGCAGTAACCACAAAAAATACTCCAACTGTACAATTGTTTGGTGAAGGATCATGTGGAAGTACATATAAACAAATTTCATCTAAATCAACAACCACCGTCAATAATATTACACTTGAACAGCTTATTACACAATATAACATTCCCATGATAGATTGTATCTTTTATAATGCTGAGGGATCAGAAATGGAATTTTTGCCTTATTTAGTTTAGAACTCTATACACAAACTTATACAACAAGTATGTATTAATTTTCATACACATGTTACCAACTTTGGAATTAACAAAAAGGATGTTAATAAAATGCTCAATCTAGTTAAAACAAAATACAATGTAGATGATCGACAAATTGTTACTGGCAAAAACGATTGTAATGGAAAATATCCATGTTATCTGTTTTACCAATCTGGTATATCAACCACTTGATATACATGCGAAAATAACTTCTATTTATAACAACCATAGACACGGGAAATACAACAATCAGGAGTATATCCTTTATCTAAATAATACTTTACATAATTAGTCACAGCATAAAATCCACAACCAACACCTTTACATGTATATAACTTTGTTGCAAGATTAAGCAGGGATGCACTTTTGGTATTATGATCCTCAACTATTAACAAAATACCAACAATTGTTTTATCAGAATCTCGAAGCACACCTAATTTAAGCAATTTATCTCCTAATGGAGATTGAGATTGAGATTGAGATTGAGATTGAGATTGAGATTGAGATTGAGATTGAGATGGAGATGGAGATGGAGGTATTGGAATCTTATTTGCAGGTAGATGTTCCTATCGTTTTAACCTATCATAGTTAGTATAAAATGTAGATTGATCATATTTAATCACCTCAAAACTACAATTAAATGCAATTGCAGTTTTTTCGAATGTTCTCAAACTGGGAAAATGTTTATTAGATGATCCCTTACTTCTTGAGATTAAAAATTGAGTGAAACTTGAATGCTAATTTTGCCAAAAATACCGCACATTTCTATTATGGGATTTATAAGTTGGTGGCACACGAGATACA
>Ga0222661_1000565_pt1 | contig 13380 bp, 10 predicted proteins | sample AntAcemetagen551_FD_179851 | JGI IMG/M metagenome (GOLD analysis project Ga0222661, IMG submission 179851) | Saline water microbial communities from Ace Lake, Antarctica - #551 | ecosystem: Environmental > Aquatic > Non-marine Saline and Alkaline > Saline | place: Antarctica: Ace Lake...
GTGAGAGTTTTCGACTTGGTTACATTGATTGTATTCTCTCTCTTTCCTGTAAAGTTATTCTTTTACCAATGTCACACAACTCTTTAGATAGAAACTGTCGTTTGAAAATGTATCCATCTTTTTCAAAGGACATTTTGTAGTTAAAGTAGCAGTGTGATCATCATTTACAAAAATATTACTCGTACAAGACGCACACGAAGTCATTTATATAACTATTTATTATTTTCTATGACATTTAAACGTGCTTCAAGGATTTCAATTTTGTGTGCAAGTTCTTTGATGGCTTCTACGAATAGTCCAGCCATATTTCCGTATGCGAGTGAAAGATGTCCATCTAATTTTTCAGCCTGGACAGCTTCTGGTAATACTTTCTGAACATCTTGTGCTATTAAACCCGTGTAACGTTTATTGTCTATTTTATTCGTATACGTGTATCCAGTTAATTGTTCAACCTTGTTTAGTGCGTTATCAAGTTTTACTAAATCCTTCTTACGTCGAATATCCGAATAAGCTGTAACGTTACCACCCGCCAGTATGGCACCACCTGCTTCGAAACTGCCAGTAACGTAGTTCTTTTCATCACCTGACAGGTATAGACCCCATTTGACACCTGTATCTGTACCTGCATAACTACCATGAAAGAGGTATCCATTTGTAATAGTACCACCGTCTCGGTCAATGTGACCGTGTACAGCATAGGCATTTGTAACAATTCCCGCATCAACCTCAACTTCTGACCTAATACCCATCATTGTAGCGGTTGTATTCGTAGATCCGGCGTCCTTGAGAGCTTTAAATTCACCTGCATAAACACCACTATTCGTACCGATAGCGGAATCTACTGCCTGTGCATAAACACCCTTTAATGCACTACATTGCCCTGTAGTGTGATCTGATTGCGCGTGAAAATATCCAGAGTAACAGATATCAGTATCACCCGTGTGACGAACATCTGAATATACACCATATATGCGGTGTTCATGACTTGTACCACCACCAGTCGCAGAACTATCTAGGTCGATATATAAACCCGCATTTGTCATGTCCCCTGTAAAGGTATCGGAACCCGAATAATTTGCATCGATAAGTAGAGCGTGTGTACCAGATACTGCAGTCGTATCAGTGTGACTTATCTTCATCGTGTGTGTAGCAGTGGTTGAAGAGGAGACATGTAATGGGCTAGAGGGGGCAGTCGTCCCGATGCCGACGCGATTAGCACTCACATCAACAAATAGAGTATTCGTGTTGAACGCTACGTCACCACTGAATGATGCCCCACTAAACGTTGTTGGTGTTATATTCTCACTCCCGTTAAATGAAACACCTCCAATCATTCGTGCTGTCGTCAGTGTTGCAGCAGAACCGGTTGTGTTTTGGTTCCCAACGGCGTTAACACCTGGAAGGTTTATATTCGCACCCCCGTTAAAGGAAACACCTCCAATCGTTCGTGCTGTCGTCAGTGTGGCAGCAGAACCGGTTGTGTTTTGGTTCCCAGCGGCGTTAACACCTGGGAGGGTTATATTCGCACCCCCGTTAAAGGAAACACCTCCAATCGTTCGTGCTGTCGTCAGTGTGGCAGCAGAACCGGTTGTGTTTTGATTACCTGTCGTATTAACACCTGGGAGGGTTATATTCGCACCCCCGTTAAAGGAAACACCTCCAATCGTTCGTGCTGTCGTCAGTGTGGCAGCAGAACCGGTTGTGTTTTGATTACCTGTCGTATTAACACCTGGGAGGGTTATATTCGCACCCCCGTTAAAAGATACACCACCGATGGTCCTCGTGGTCGTTAGTGTGGCAGCAGAACCGGTTGTGTTTTGATTACCTGTCGTATTAACACCTGGGAGGGTTATATTCGCACCCCCGTTAAAGGAAACACCTCCGATGGTCCTCGTGGTCGTTAGTGTGGCAGCAGAACCAGTCGTGTTTTGGTTTAAGGTTGGAACGTCGCCCACTTGGATTCCACTGAACGAACTCGCCGTGACGGTGCCATTCACCTGTAACTTCGAGTTAGGAATCATCACCCCGATCCCGACGTTACCTTCTAGGAGGGTATCGTAACTCGCATTACCCAAACGCAATTTACCACTATCATTCCGAATCGTATAGGTACTCCCGTCACCATCTCCAGTTCTCGTAGAACCGTTTATGAAGTGAATAGCACCCCCCGATGTCGTCCCAGGGCGGGGTCCATTGAGAATGAAGTTATACGTTGAGATTGCCGCCGATGCTGCACTTTTCAGGATTGCCACACCCGCCGTACCTGCAACTTCGAGAGTGGTACCAGGTGTAGTCGTCCCGATACCGACGTTTCCAGTGATATGATATATGTCAACCCCGTTAGCATGGGTCGGCCACGAAAACCCGGGGACATTTAACAGACCTGATCCGTCACCCGAAACAGTCGTACATGTCAACGCACCGACGTTAGCGGTTCCGTGTACATCCAGTTTATACGAGGGGTTATCTGTGCCTATACCCACACCCGTCGTATTTATACGTGCCTGTTCAGAATCATTTATAGAAAATATCACGGATTTTGTGGTAGCCGCGTTCACATGAGTCCCACCAGTAGCGGTCTGTTTGAGTGCGTAGTTATTCGTTGAGTTTACGTCTATATGTGCGAATGTCGCTTCATCGGTGATTCCGGAAAATCCTACGGCTGCGCGTCCCAGGTATGATGTGGTATCCGTGTTGTAGCCGGCGTACACATTTGAGACTGAAATGTTAGATGAAAAGTTCGCGCCATCGGCTACGACCGTTCCAGTGAGTGTTGGTGATTCTGAGTAGACGACGCTACCCGTCCCAGTTGTTGTAGTGACCCCCGTTCCACCGTTCAAGACCGCGAGAACACCGGTCACCTGGTCGAGAGGAATGTTCGTGAGACTCGCGCCACTTCCCGAAAACGTACCTGCCGTGACAGTCCCCGTAAATGTGGGAGTATCAGATTTCACTAGGTCACCCGTACCCGTACTCGTACTTGTTCCCGTACCGCCGTTCGCCACCGAGATAACACCGGAAATCTGATCGGCTGGGATCGATGTGAGTCCTGATGCACTCCCCGTGAATTTTTGAGCTATGACATTCGAACCGACCAAGACGTTCGAACCGATGGTCATATCCGTCGCGATGTAGGCGTTCCCATTCACATCGAGACTACTAGTCGGATTCATCTGATTTAAACCAACCCTGTTATTTTCTACATCGACGTAAAAGTGGCCCGACCCAACCTGGAAATCCCCATCGATGAGAGTCTTCTTGTTGGCCGACATCTCTTACTAATTGAAGAGGTTATTTTCTTACAAAATGGGAGGCACTTTGGAGGAAATGGGGACAATTGGAATTAATAGTTAAAATTTACATGGCTTCCAAGACCTATCGCATAACTTTCGAGTTTACCTGCGGTCGTCGGTGAAATGTATTCGACGAATACGTTATAACTACCGTCAGCTGCCATGGTTTCTGATGGCGCAAAGGATATATCATCATGATCGGTGATAGCGACTGTAGTATTCCAGGGATTATCTACTGATGTACCGAAAACGGAAACGGGACCTCGTGCAATACTTTGTCCAGTACCGCTACCACCCGTAAATCCACCCGTAACTTCAAAACTTAATGTACTCACATCATCTGTACCTTCTACTAATATGGCGATGATTTTTGCATGAAACACGTGACCCGTGAAAACAAGATTGACGGTTGCATCACCCGTCGTCGTACCATTCGTCAACACCCCTTTAAATGAATACGTCTTCTTCGTTACAGCACTAGTATTTGTGATGAGCCCATTTTCGATGTATGCGTGTGTTCCTATGTGTACAGTTCCATTTATACCCACGCCACCATCTACTTGTAGAGCGCCAGTATCTGCGTTTGTCGATGGTGTTATATTTGTTACACGCGTGATACCATTTAAGAATGTTTGGTTATTTACTCTGATATCTCCTGCGATTCCCACACCACCACTCACGACGAGAGCTCCGTTCGTATGGTTTGTGGATTGTGTTCCGTTAGTTATCGCGGTTATACCATCAAAGTTTGCAGTAGAACCATACAGGGCTCCCGAAACACCTATACCACCCATCACTACGAGTGCACCATCCGTTTTTAGAGTCGATTGGGTACTGTTAGTAATAGTCGTGACCCCATCGAAACTCGCAGTGGATCCATACACGGCCCCCGATACACCCAACCCACCCGCGACGAGTACACTACCTGTCGTTTTACTCGTTGATGGGGTCGTATCGCCGAATGTTGCTATATTACTGATAGTAAGGTTGTTTTGTACGAGAAGATTTCCTATGATATTCACAGTGATAACATTTGCGGTGTCGTCAAATATGTGAGTATCTGTAATGGTATTCTGTGTGTATGCGATCGTAAATTGGTGTTCGTGATCTTCCCCATCTTCACCATGATGAATCAGGGCTATGTTTTTACCAGGGTGTTGCATGATAATACCTACATCTAGGGTGTGTACCGTATTGTTATTGGCGATACCTAGAATACGATCTTCGATTGTGATATTTTGTGCATTAACGACAAATGTCTCACCCTCGAGGTAAAGGTTACCGTTAACTGTAAGGTCGGAGTTGACTATGATTTCATTGGTCCCGACTGTTATAAATGAATCTTCGAGGAACTTATTCCCCCCCACATACGGTATTCTCTGTGTGGTCAAGTTCTGTGAGGCTATTTTGTTCGTGGCGACAAAATTTGTCGCGTATACATTACCATCTACACCTATACCTGCATTTGCCCCGGTAAGTAATAAAGCCCCTGTATTTTTACTCGTAGATGGAGTTACATCTGTTATGGTAACATTATCCACTTCGAGATTTTCCAGGTTTGCATTTCCGGCGTTAATCATACCAGTCGCGCCAATTCCACCTTGAACGATGAGTGCACCACTTGTTTTTGTAGTTGATGAAGTTCCGGAAATTAATGTCATCGTGCTATCAAACGTACCGGCCGTCCCGAAAAGTGCACCTTCGATACCCACACCACCTACAACTTGGAGTGCACCACTTGTTTTACTCGTCGCACTCGTGACATCCGTAACTACAATACTATCAACTTCAATATCTTCAAAATTCGCATTTGCTCCATGGACATTACCACTAACCCCAACTCCACCTACCACTATAACCGCACCACTCGTTTTCGAAGTTGTTGATGTGGTATCGATAACATTTAGTGAACGTATTTCTGCGTCGTGAAAATTCACATTTAATGCGTGAATGTTTCCATCGACACCTATACCGGCGTGGGTTCCTGATAAGATGAGTGTACCCGTGGATTTACTCGTCGTGGCATCGGTTCCGGTTAATTCTAATGTTGTACACGTCGTAGCACCCACATTGGATGTACCGCGAACATCTAGGTCAAAAGCAGGTGCATTCGTATTTATACCCACTCTGTCATTAGATGTATCGACGTGTAAAGTAAAAGTGTTTACGGTGAGATTACTTGATATATACGCGTTCCCAACGACGTGAAGATTTGCTGAAGGAGTTGTCGTATTTATACCAACACTATCAACGGAAGCATCAACGTATAAGGTATTAGTATCGACGCTAAAGTCCGCCGCGCCTACCTTAAGTGCGTCAGAGATATACACGTCACCGACGACGTGAAGATTGGCGGAAGGTGTCGTTGTATTTATACCGACTCGATCGAATACGGTATCGACGTGTAACGTATTTGTATCGACGGTGAGGTTACTCGATATATTCACACCCCCGACTACCTGTAAAGCTGCCGATGGTGATAATGTATTGATACCAACTCTTTTTGTGGTCGCATTAACGTGTAATGTATTTGTATCAACAGTCAGATTGGCTGAATCTATAGTGACATCCGATGTGATGTGTACATTCCCAGAAACATCTAAGGTTGCGGTGGGTGTTGTATTGCGTATACCTATTTTTCGATCGTTCTGGTTCACGTAAAGTATAGATGGAATTGTCAGATCTGAGCTGATATATGTCTGACCGATTACATCAAGAGCGACTAACGGTGACTCTTTATTGATACCAACCCGATTATTCACCGCGTCTACACGGAAAGTGTTTACATCGACACTTAAATTTGAACTTATTTTCGTTTCACCTACAACATCTAACGTGACACTCGGAGTCAATGTATTAATACCGACGCGGTCTTGTATGGCGTCTACATAGAGTGTACCATTATCAACAACTAGAGTAGATGATATTCTACCCGCGCCCACAACGTCGAGTGCTACTATCGGAGTACTCGTGTTGATACCTACCCGGTCATTAAACGCATCGACATGGAATGTACCTGTGTCGACACTTAAATTAGAAGACACGTATACATTTCCTACGACGTGCAGATTTGCCGAAGGTGTAACGGTGTTTATACCGACACTATCTTTGAACGCGTCGGCGTATAACGTTCCATTATCCACTTGAAGATGGGAGTTGATGGTGAGTTTACTATCGACGTATACGTTACCTTCTACGTGTAAATTTGAATTGGGTGCTGTTGTACCGATACCTACACTTTTTGTGTCTGCTCGTACGTAAAAAGTTGAATCGTCCACAATAAAATTTGAACCATTTCCAACCTCTAATTGGTTTTGAACATACGCCGTTCCACGAATGTCTAGGGTTGTTAACGGGTTTGGTGTATTTATACCGACACGATCTGTGATCGCGTCAACATACAACGTATCGACGTCCACTGTGAGATTCGCCGCACCTATGTCAAGGTCCGAGGATACATATACGTTGCCTGTGACATGTAGATTCGCCGCGGGTGTACTCATATTAATACCAACACTATCATTGATACTATCAACATACAACGTATCAACGTCCACAGTGAGATTCGCCGCACCTATATCAACGTCAGAGGACACGTATACATTACCAACGACGTGTAATTTGGCGGAAGGTGAAAGTGTGTTCACTCCCACATTATCATTGACACTGTCAACATGTAACGTGTTTATAGCTACGGTTAAATTAGAGGACACGTAGGCATTCCCGACGACGTGTAAATTTGCGTTAGGTGTACTTGTATTAATACCGACACTCGAATTTATGGTCTCGACGAATAGTGTGTCTGTGTTGACGGCGAGGTTGGAAGATATGTACACATTACCTTCTACATGTAGATTTGCGTCTGGGTTGGATGTGTTTATACCTACACTATCTCGATTCACATTCACGTAGAGTGTATTAGTATTAAACTTTGCATCCCCATCAACAGTCAAGTCTGTCAGAATATATGCATTACCGGTAACGTGGAGATTTGACGTTGGATTTGTCGTACCCACCCCTATACTAGACTCTGTAAACAAACGACCATGTAGATGGACATCTAAAGTTTCTGAAAGTTTAGTATTTAATACTGTCTCGTTCGCCGAAGAGTCAGAATATCCTATGAGTAGTCTATCAGACGATTCGTCGAAACCAATGACCACATTCGATTCCCCGACGGGTCTCGTAAAAATAAAACCTAAATCGGTAGTCGTATCATTTGTGGAGTTACCTTTACCAATTTCAATTATAGCATCTGAGATTTGCATATTGGTCGTGTCGACTTTCGTGACGCCACCGGTAAAACTGATATTTCCACCAACTTCTAAATTATGTGAGATATACGTGTTTCCCCTAATATAAAGTACATTAGAACCGGTATCTTGAACATACAGATTCGAACCAACGTCTAGAGTATGTATTGGCGTTGTGTTCGCAATTCCTACATTTGATAAGGTGGTAAAAGCGGTTTGTACGTTATTCAGAAATAATGTGTGTGTGGTCCGACCGGGATTTGCACCGTATCGAGAAACCAATTCTAATGGTGGTTCTGTTAATTCGGATGCAGCAGCACCTGATTCAGTGATTTCACCTGTAGATATATCGTACATCAAAAGAGTGATATTCGGGTCACTAAAATCCTCTCTAAAACGAATGGGTGTGAGATACACTGCACCTGGATTAACTGCGTTTAATGGTGCATTAGATGCGTTAAAAACAATTGTATTTTCAGCCTGATCTTCCAATGCATGTTTACCGAAACGGATTCTGGTCGACCGTTCAATCGTCGGTATATTCTTGACCATTTAATATAGTATCGCATTTTAATTCGCATACATGAGACCTGCCATACCATTTTCGATGCGTAATATATTATAGTTCACCGCGTATATAGGGTGATTTATGGGCATAGTTTCACTCATGATTTTGACTGACGTGAGACGACTGAAATTGAGTGTGCCTGTAGGCTGAAGGGAACTCGTGGATAGACAGAAGCAATAGAGAAAGAAATCTGGGGACGTCACAAACCCTGTGTGATAGTAACTCATAACATCAATAAAATGCGGTTTTCCCCATTTAAAATTAGATACATCGAGACCATTTATATTTAATTTAATCTTATTTTCTGGTGATGTGAGTGCACCATCTGTAGTTGTATCAGACGATGCGAGGTACTTCACTGGGTGATTGAATGTGAGATCCTGAACGATGGTGCCCGAGGCGAAGTTTTTCTGTACCTGAGTGATGAGAAGATCGTGTTTCCGAGAAGCGATGTTCCCACGCTCCTCGTTATCGAGGTAATAATAATTGGCGTAGCACTCTACGTTATAATTAGAAGCCGCAGTCGCCCAGTGAATACGAATCTCGACGTTGTGGTAATTCAATGCTACGAGGGGGATTGCACATTGGGGTCCCTCGCAGAAGAAGAAACGGAGTGGATAAAAGTACGAACGTGCGCTCACACCCGGGTGTGTACCATTTGAACTCTTGGACACATTTTGAGCGAACGTGTCGACGGCGATCTTTTCTGTGAATATTGAATCTTGTGAATCAATAAGTGACCCCCCCATATAGAGCTCCACTTTATCAATGATCGTGTCCCACCGTTGAATGTCGAGGGCTTTGGTGGTATCATCGATTGTGAAATAGACGTACCCGAGAAGATCACCCGCTCGTTCGAATTGAACGCTGGACATTGAATTATTTTTCACAGCTCCATGGATCGTTTGTTTTTCGATGGATTGTGAAAAGTTGGAATGCCTCTTAAATGTAGAGGTAAAAAACGATATTTCGGGTTCACCCATTATATGTTCATCTTGGGCTCCGATTGCGATCAATTGGACAATACCCGCGGACATTTATAATACTATGAGGTAAAATTTAAACCTCTTTTAATGCCCTGGAAGGTTTTTGTTCTTACACGTAAATCTGAATATAAAATAATTTTCGAGTGTACCGGTAATTGGAAGACCAGTCTGATCACGAAGTGTAATATTAAGCCGTGAAATTTTCCGAATGGGTGTGATATATTGTTGTACCACGGGGTAATTATTTTTAAAATTGAATCGCCCAGACCCGTCATCTAGGATAGTTCCGAATGCCCTGTTAAGTGGTGACTGTGATGATTGACCATATAGTTCATTTGTTGCACGCTGTGTAAATTGTGAGTCTAATTCTTGAACAGAAATGGAACACACGTTGGAGGTAGATGAAGGTCTCACCTGAGCTGCGACCAGTCGGACTTGTACAACGTTCTCGAGCTCCTGTTGTAAGTGTACAGTGAACGTACTTTTGTCCGATTGTCCAATCGTGTCCACCAGAACCGTGTGATATTCTTGTTCGAGGTCGGGAATTATAGAATTCGATGTGACGAGAGCCATTTATAATAGCTTAGATTAAAACGCCACCGATTCCGTCCGAGATTTGATAACTAGCGGCATCGCTCGCCATTTTTTGACTACCACACACACCGACATTATCGATAGTGTATGCATCGGAAGTCTGTTCGGACCCCGGTAGGCATTGTGTTCCCCGGGGGAGGGTGAATATGGACCCACCATTACCAACTGACGTGATTGATATCGTCTTAGGTTGGTACATACTTTTCTTGGGCATCATAAGAGATATGATAGTGAGAAGAAATAGAACACCAAGAATAACTTTGAGAGTCAAACGGTCGGTATTGTTAAGTTTCATTTATTATCTACTGATATTTTTTTATAAAGTGCGTTAAAGAAAAAAGATTAGTTTCAATATAGAAAGTAATGGACGGTGAGATCATTCTTAATAGAAATGATAAATCCGTCGTGAAACTTGACGATGACGAGATGGCGATGTTTAACGAAATTCAACTCGACTTTCCCAAACCCCAAGTGATGCGTCGCTCACCCGAAACGATGCAGAATACTAGGCAACCGGTTCCACAACAATATCAGTACGCTGATACTCAGGAGGATATGGACTCATTCGCGAACCCAAATAAAACGAGCGCCCCTTCACCACCACAACCCGAGGATCCCATAGACTATGGTGAATATGAAGATGAACCCCAAATGGGAAACGGGGGTATGGGTTACGAAGGCGGAGGCGACTTTGCATCTGAAGAACCCGAACAACCGTCCCCGGGGTACAAAACGATTGATGAGGAGAAGGCGGATCTCGTGAACAAACTCGGTCGACTAGAAAAGAAGGGATTTACGATTAACAAACGAATGAACGTATACTCCAATATCGACGACTTGCGCACGGAAGTTAAGCGTATCACTTATAGTATTGACGTTGATAAATCACTGAAATTCTCTAAACGTATGTTGATTGCTTGTGTGACTGGTTTAGAATTTATGAACAAGCGATACAACCCCCTCGATGTTCAACTCGAAGGTTGGTCGGAAAACATCATGGAAAATGTTGACGATTACGACGAAGTATTTGAAGAGTTGTACGTGAAGTACCGAACGAAGATGCATGTCGCGCCAGAAATCAAACTGGTAATGATGCTCGGTGGAAGTGCGATGATGTTCCATCTCACGAATAGTATGTTCAAACAAGTGATGCCCAACATGAATGATGTCATGAAACAAAACCCAGACCTGGTACAAAACATGATGAGCGCGGTCCAAACGACTATGGTGAACGGTAAGAACCCTTCTCCACAACAAAACACCAGTGGTAGTGGTGGGCGCCACGAAATGCAGGGGCCCGGGCTAGACATTTCAAGTCTCATGGGAAATATCATGATGCCCCCCAACCCCGCGGTGAGTACGTCGGCTTTCAACCCACCAGCATTCGACGATGACGACGATGATATTTCCGATATCGTATCTGTCCAGGGTGTGGACGCACCTGAAGATGAAAGTGATGTGAAGCAGGTGAAAATTCCCGCGGTGAAAGCTAAACGTGGTGGGCGTAAGAAGAAGGTTGAAATTAATTTGTAAACATAGAATAAATGATAGGGTACAGTCCCATCGATTTTGGTGACGACCCACCACCTTCTACTGATCAGAAGAAGGTGGAGTATAGTGCGTCTAAAAATAAACAGCAAGCACCAGCTATCATGGACGATAACACGGAATGTAATTACGTTGTTATGTTCTTCATAGTAGGTGTGATTGCTCTCGCTGCGATGGACTCGATTAAGAAGTAAGTATTATGAATGTACCGCGTGACAAAACATCACGTGTTACATTTTAGCGTTTCGAATCTACGTAATACCAGGTAACCGCTACACGTTTCGTACCGTTGGTTACCGGATTTCCCTGATGAAGATAGCACCAGTTCGATGGGAATATGATTGCATCTCCCTTTTTCGGTTTAAATGTTTTATGAGTAAACGCTGTTCCACCACCTTCAAAATCATCTGTTAAATATAAAATAACTGATATTTGTCTGTGATACTCGCGTCTCGCCTGTACAGTCCCCTGATCGTGGTGAAATCCGTAATACTGCCCCTCCGTGTATTGAATTATACGTATATCTTCTCGCCACGATGTCGTGTCATTGGCTCCGGGTAATGGGTGATTATTGTAACCTGAATGTATTTGGAGTATTTTTCTTTTATATTCATCGAGAGCTGCATTTATTTTTCCATGTACCATTTTGGTAATATCTTCATTTTCGGGTAGAGTACATTCAATACTCGTTCGACTCGAAACTATTTTTGAATTTTCACCGTTAAAGGTTGTACTTCGTATAAAGGAGAGTTTTTCGTCGGTATACATATTCAAAGCATTTACTTCATCTTCGTTGAGAACTGGAATGATTTGAATAAGATTATCCATGATTATATAGCCTGTACACCCTTTAAGCATTTTCTAAAGCCGATACACGTTTTTCAAGATCAGAGTTTATCATTTTTTCGATATTGAGTTCATTTTTCAACTCTTTGATGGCTTCGACAAGAATACCAGCCATATTACCATACGCTATAGAGTGATATCCATCTTTATCGGTGACAACAGCTTCTGGAAGAACTTTCATGACTTCTTGTGCGATAAGTCCCGTATATTTTACCCGTTTTAGTTTTCCTAAAATGTGCAAAGTATTATGTAGGAATTGATGGCCATATAGGATTGGATGGATCTACGGTACTCGACGGTAAATCGCGAAGTGTCTGACGATATACCTTCCATTCTTCATCATTAGATAATACGATATCCCTACCCTGTGTCCAATCGGTTTCGAGTAATCGCCTATTTCGTTCCCCCCTGAGAACTTTGATAGGAAATTCTATACGAGCTTTATTTATAGCGGCTTCGAATGCATCCCTGTTAGGTTTTTCAGATCCATCGTCGATAATTAACGTATCGTATCCGAATGGGTGGGAACATGACCAATTTTCGGGTGTGTTTTCAGTAAGGGATTCGATAATTTCTTTTATGTTTACACCTATATCTTGCGGGAATGGGTGTTCTTCTTCCATCTGTATTAGTATTATATTTTTGTTCTTTAAGATATTTTATAAATAGAGAACCCAGGTGCACTATTGCCACCTGCATGCAAATTAAAGGCACCTAAAATCATTCTTAACTGGTTGTTAGTATTACAATATACCAATTCGTGTCCCGTAACAACTATATACGGCGACAAGCCGCCGTAATATGGTGGGTTGTTTCCACTATATAAACCCGCCAGTGGTCTTGAAAAATAACGCTGAAATTGTATACCGTTTTTATACATATTAATATACGTAGGCGACGTGGAAGTCTGATTATTCATATCAACTGTCACGTAAAAATCTATTCTATACCAGCCAGTGGATGGACATGTATACACACCGGTTCCTGTATTGTAAAGACCCGGTGTACTATTCGAATCGAGATTCGGTGGTTTCCAATCCCCGTTATACCCCCCCCCTGTAGTATGATACAACCGGACCCAATTAGACGTACCACCCCCAGAACCCCCAGAACCCGCAGGACCCGTAGGACCCGGAGGACCCGTAGGACCCGCAGAACCCGCAGAACCCGCAGGACCCGGAGGACCAGCCACCGTCGAGTTATTACCAGACGGACCCGGAGGACCAGGGGGGCCGTTCGATCCTGCCGGTCCTGCCGGTCCTGTCGGGGCTATTTCAAATACGGAAATTGTG
>Ga0222661_1000566_pt1 | contig 13353 bp, 23 predicted proteins | sample AntAcemetagen551_FD_179851 | JGI IMG/M metagenome (GOLD analysis project Ga0222661, IMG submission 179851) | Saline water microbial communities from Ace Lake, Antarctica - #551 | ecosystem: Environmental > Aquatic > Non-marine Saline and Alkaline > Saline | place: Antarctica: Ace Lake...
CAAACTTGGGCAAATAGAGGGTTGACAACCACCCTAAAGTGTGATATATTATAGACTATGGATCCGAAAATTCATATACCAATAGAAGTACAAAAACTAGACGCACTTGCTAGTGCGTGTAAGAAGGCTACTAATAATGACTTTAAAGCTTTATGGTATAAGAAGATGATTGATCTGGCACACAAATATAAACTAATGGATTATGTAATGAGAAAGTTGAAAAGTTAATGAATATATTTTATGTACATAAAGACCCTGTGAAGTCAGCAAAAATGCTTATTGATAAGCATGTTTGTAAAATGATTATAGAATCAGCACAAATGCTATCTACTGCTCACAGATTACTAGAAGGTATAGAATGGACAGATTATTCTAAAAATGGTCGTAAGATTAAAAGATGGCGACTAAAAAATAAATCACATGAAGATATTATTTACAAAGCCTCACACATAAAACACCCTAGTACAGTTTGGGTTATGGCGTCAGCATATAATTACTATTGGTTATACAATCATATGGTTGCTTTGAATGATGAGTTTAAATTAAGATACAATCACACAGAAGACCATATGACGATTAGAAAACTAGGAATTATACTTCGTAATCCACCTAAAAATATATCTCTAAATACAGTAAGAACTGATCCAACACCAGCAATGCCTGATGAGTGTAAGATACCAGGTGATGTAGTTGGCTCTTATAGAAAGTATTATGTAATGAAGAAACAAGCTATGGCATCGTGGAAGGCGCCATCAACCCCACCAGAATGGTATACAGAAGGATTATTTCAGATGGCAAACGGAGGATTACAATCAGAGTAATTTATGGACTTTTTAGAAGAAGCAATCAAAGAACAAAAAGAACTAGATGAGTGTAGAAAAGAAGCAAACAGACAAACTAAAGAAAGAAAAAAAACTGAATCAGAAAGATTACAAGACGAGTTGGAACCATTACCACCATGTCCTATGTCAGATGAATTATAGATACTTAGAATCATTTAGTGATGATTTAAGAAATAGTATAATAAAGAAAGTGAAAAGTAAAAACATGATAAGACCATATACACCAGAAGAAGAAGAAATATTAAGAAAAGGATTAAGAGAAGATAATAAGACCTTACATGAAATAGCAATGGAAGGATTTAATGAAGAACAAACATTAAGAAGAATAGAAGAAAAACAAGAATTAAGTATAATAGAAGAAAGGAACGGATTCTAATGATTAGAGAAGCATTAATAAAAAAACTAGAAGGTGATATCGCTGTTGCTGAAGCAGATTTAAGAACTTTCTTAGCGTCACCAATTGGTGTTGCTGAACATATTGATTACGTATTAACAGCAGAGAAGAAGACAGAAGTATTAGCACATGCTAAAGATAAGCTAGAGGCAATCAAAAACCTTTAATGCCAATATATACATTTTATAATAAGAAATCCAAAAAAGAATTTACAGACATGATGACCATTGATGAGATGGAAAAGTACATGGGTAAGAATAAACATATTAGACAGGTTCCTGCGGTACTAAATATTGTAGCGAGTGTAGGTGAAAGAACTGGTAAGAATGACCAAGGTTGGAAAGAAACTCTTTCTAAAATTGGAGAGGCGCATCCAGGAAGTGCATTAGCAGCACAGACTACAAAGAAGTCAATTAAGCAGATTAGAACAGAACAAGCAGTCGCAAATAATAAAAAACGAGTAAAGGCGATAAGAGGAAAAAGAAATGGCTAAAGACATACCAGATTATATGCGAGGGTTTGACCTTGAAGAAGATTGGGGCGCAACCGCAGTATCTTCAGCACCTAAAGTTGAAACTAGACCAACAATAGATAAAAAAGACATAGAAAATTTAGGCGAAAAGACTAATTTAGAAATAGCTAAAGTAAAAAATGATGTAGGGTCAATTAAAGCTATGATGAATGAAATCATGCAGATAGTTGCTGAAAAAGATACTATTACAAAAGAAGTTAATAGTGCGGACGTTGACAAAAGATTTAAAGATATTGAAAAGATTGTATTACCTTTTTTGTATAACTTAGGTAAAACAGACGAACCTTATATACATTGGCCTAATAGAGGACCAATCATTAAGGCACAGATAGAGAAGTTATTAAAACTAACAAGAGGAAAAGAATGAATATTAATCAATTAAGAGAACAATTAAAGATTGACGAAGGAGTTAAGTATGAAGTCTATGACGACCATTTAGGCTACAAAACTTTTGGTATTGGTCATTTGGTTACTTCTAATGATGAAGAATATGGAGCAGCAGTTGGCTATCCTGTTTCTGAGGAAAGAGTTAACGCAATATTTGATAAAGATGTAGAAACTTATATTACCGAATCTAAAAAGGTTTTTCCTAATTTAGACGAACTACACGAAGAAGCACAACAAGTGATTGTAAATATGTGCTTTAATATGGGTGCTCCAAGACTATCAAAGTTTAAGAAATTTGTAGCCGCAGTAAATGACGGTAATTGGTCAACAGCAGCTGTTGAAATGATGGACAGCCGTTGGGCAAACCAAGTTGGTGTAAGAGCAGAGAGATTGAGAGATCGTATTTCAGCATTATCTACTTGAAAGCCTAAACCGATTAATGATGAATTTAAGAAACAACGTGATGACCTAAATGATATGTACTCTAAAAAAGGCATTTAAATAAGGGTTGACAAAAGACTTATATTATGATATAGTATAGTAATACAAATATGAAAGTGAAAATATAATGACAAGCAAATTTAATTTTATTGAGTTAGACAAATCGAATCTTCCAGTAACTAAAGGTAAAAAAGTAGATGGTTTTCGTTTCTATGATATAGAGGGAAAAGCATATCCATCAATTACCACTGTACTAGGTATTCAAAAGAAAGCACAATTACAAGAGTGGCGAGATAAGATTGGTGAGAACGTTGCCAATTGGGAAATGGGTAGAGCGGCCAGACGAGGTAAAGCAACTCACTTACTAATTGAACAATACATCAAAGGGTTAACACCAAGTGAACGAGGTGTATTACCATTAGGTCTATTCAGACTAATCAAACCATATGTAGATCAGATTGATAACATACATTGTTTAGAAACAATTATGTACAGTAAGAAGTTGACCATCGCAGGTCAAGTTGACTGTATCGCTGAATACAATGGTAAGTTATCGGTAATTGATTTTAAAACAGCAAACAAAGAACGACAAGAATCTTGGATAGAGAACTACTTTATGCAGACTACAGCTTATGCACAAATGTATGAAGAAATGTTTGGAAAAGAGATAGAGCAAATCGTTATTTTACTAGCCTCAGAAGACGGTTCAGTTCAATCATTTATAAAAGAAAAGAAAGATTATATGGAACCTTTGAAGAAATCAATTGGTGACTTTTATAAATATTATGAAGAACTAAACAAGGATAAAATTCAAGCAAGTTAATTAAAAAAGTGGCCCACATTTTATCGTAAGAGGGCAAATGAAAAAAACAATAATAGGACTTTTTTTTAGTATATTTGTATTATCAACAAATGTTAATAGTGAAGAACTTTATACAGTAAACTTACCAGCGTTGTGTGGAACTCCAGATAATATACAAAAGTATTTGGACTACAATGGGTTTAAACCTTTTCATCTATCGTTAGGTAGAACAGGTATGAATAAAGAAGGTGAACCAGTTTATATGCTAACTTATATGGTAAACGAAGACTTAACTGAAACTGTTGCTGTATTAGATATACCAAGTAACCTTGAGAGATGTGTTTTGTTTCATACATTTGATTTAATTACTGAATTACCAAATAACGGTTGACAAAAACAAATAAGTGTGATACATTAATAGAGTTGCAACTGTGTAGGTGAAAGCGAGAGTAAGTAACCTACACTTATATAATTAGGAGAATATAATGACAGACGATAGATCAGAGGACGCAAGTTATGAGAACGAAGCTACACCACCATCACCGATGGTATCAATTTCACTAAAAGAATACGACAAATTAAAAGACAAACAGCACTACATAACAGACAAAGGCCTAATTGATATTATTGACAATATGGAAAGACTTTTAAGAGCTTTAAGAAAACATATAGTTAGATCGGATTTCAATGAATAGTAAAGAATTTAGTTTAAAGATAGAGAGTATTGTAAAAGAAAAGAGAATTACTTACATGGATGCTGTGGTTTGGTATTGTGACGAGAATGGCTTAGATACAAGTCAAGTATCATCATTAATATCTAAATCATTAAAAGAAAAGATACAAGTGGAAGCGACTAATTTAAGAATGTTAAAGTTTCCGAAGTGTGGTATGTTACCAATTTAATATGTATGGTGGATTTGATGTATATAAAACTTATCTTGCTGTTAAGCTACACTTTACATCTGGTTCATATGACTATTATAAGTATGGTGGAAAAGTTAATGCCAAACTTGATACATTTACAAAAAGAAAAGACAGATACTTCTTTCACAAATTAAGTAAACAATATGGACAAAATGATATACTTGACTTCTTTGTTGCAAACTTTACTTCGGATAGTAAAGGATGGATCGGTAACTTGTTACAGAATGATGGAAAAGATGTTTACTTGGATTATAGAAAACGTAAAGAATCATTTGCTTACCATTTTAGAGCAGATTGTAATAATATTAGTGATGATTTTAGCAACCGTGGGATTTCTTTTGATGATGGCTTTGGCGTACTTGTGGGTCAACACCCAAGAATGTTACGTTTACTTATTCGAAAAAAAGTTAGTTACCAGACCGCGGTCGTACTCAATCACTTTCTTAACTTTACTACGAATTGGGACAAGGAAATTACTGAGAAAGTTGTATGGCCTGAAATCTCACTTAAGGTTACCAGAGTGAAATCGTTTGTAAATTTTAATGCAACAGAATGTAAATTGATAATGAAGGAGGTATTTATTAATGGCTAAGACAGTATTTTGTGTAGGAAATGGACAAAGTAGAGCACCAATAGATTTAATTAAATTAAGACCTCATGGAAAGATATATGGTTGTAATGGTTTATATAGAGACTTTACACCAGATGTTTTATGTTCAGTTGATGGATCAATGATGCATGAAGTATACCAGAGTGGGTATTGTGATAATAATGAAACTTGGTTTAGAGATTGGAACGCTGTACCAGGTATGACATACAGTAGTGTTGTATTTGCTGGACTATCACAAAAAGAAATAGAAATAGGTAAAAATAATTTTAAGATATACGAAAATAAAAGAGGCGATAGACAAGAGTACGTATTTCATGGTTCATCTATTGCAGGTCAAGTAGGTATCATTAGAAAAATGGCTGAAGGTCAAATAATTGAAAAGAAACAAATTAATCATACAGGTTGTTATGTAAGTTGGCTTAACCCAAATGATAAATCACACACTTTAAAAGAATTAAATAATTATAATATAGATAGAGGTTGGGCTTGTGGCGCAACTAGTGGTTGGGTTGCATTAAACCAGAATAAAGATTTAGAAGAAATATATCTAATTGGACATGATCTGCGAAGTTTTGATACCAACGTAAACAATATGTACAAATCGACACAAAATTATGCTGATGCACAGAACAAACCCATACCAGAGGTTAATTGGATTAGTCAATGGAATGAATTGATGAAAGAGTTCCCTAATGTTAAGTTTATTAAAGTCAATCCTAAAGGGGTTAAGGGTAGTGATCCTGTAAATTCAACAGTATTAGAATGGTCAAATAAGAATTTAGATTATATCAACTTCGATCAATTAAACAACAAATTTAATTGTGTTTCAGGGTTGACAAATGGCTCATAATATGATATAATAGTTCCAATATGTTTAATTTGAGCGTTATAAAAGATACAAAATTCATAAGACTTTGGACAAAAAGTCTTATAAATAAACATGATACCGATTAAACAGGTAACACAAATACAACAATACGAAAATATATACAAAGGAGAATATAATGGACTTTGAGACATTAAAACAATCGTCAAGTAACTTTGACAAACTTACGAAAGCCATCGAGGCTAACCTCAATCCTGAGGACAAACAAAATAACAAATCAAAATACCAAGATGACAGATTCTGGAAACCAGAACTAGATAAAACTGGAAATGGTTTTGCTGTAATTAGATTCTTACCATCACCAGAAGGTGAAGACTTACCTTGGCAAAGAGTATGGTCACATGCATTCCAAGATGTAGGTGGTTGGTATATTGAGAACTCACTAACTACACTAGGTCAAAAAGACCCTGTGTCAGAAGAAAACACTAGACTTTGGAATACAGGTTTAGATAGTGATAAAGAAATTGCTAGAAAGAGAAAAAGAAAATTATCTTACTACTCAAATATTCTAGTGGTATCTGATCCTAAGCATCCAGAAAACGAAGGTAAAACTTACTTATTTAAATTCGGTAAAAAGATTTTTGATAAGATTACAGAGTCAATGCAACCAGCGTTTGAAGATGAAAAACCAATCAATCCATTTGATTTTTGGAAAGGTGCAAACTTTAAACTAAAAATTAGAAAAGTTGATGGTTACTGGAACTATGACAAATCTGAATTTGAAAGTGTTACACAGATTAAAGAGAGTGACGAAGACATTAAGAAATTATGGTCTTCACAACACCCTTTAAAACCATTTCTTGCACCCGATAATTTTAAAACCTATGACGAACTCAAAGAGAAACTGAATAGGACGATTACAGGTGTACGAAGCGCAACAACTGCTGACAAAACAGACCTCCCGCCTAGTGTCAGTGTTGCGAAAAGTAATGATGTTGCTCCGAAAGCAGCTAGTGATGATGACGATACGTTGTCTTACTTTAGTAAATTGGCTGAAGAGGAGTAATTCTCTCTCACATCAATAACTTTGAAAGGGCGGCTGAAAGGCCGCCTTTTTTTTATATAAATATTAGCATATGTCAATATCAATTCTCGACCCTATCAAAGTATCCCAAGGTGGCATTCGAAAGAGTGTTGATTGGTATAAGAAAAACATTGTTACTCTATCTGATAGTATTACAGCGGCTAAGCTAATGAGATCCGGCAAATTAAATGGTATTCCTAGTAGAGGAAGACTGAATTTCTTCTTTTATGACCCTAAATATAAACAGGTATTACCTTTGTATGATAGGTTCCCACTTGTCTTGCCTTTAGAGACAATTCCAGGTGGATTTATGGGAATGAACTTTCATTATATAAGACCTGTACAAAGAATTAGTTTATTGAACAATTTACAAAGATTTGCCTCTGGTGGTATGAAGTCAACAACAAGAATTGATGCTACCTACGATGGTATTAAGAATGTTAGTATTGCGAAAAATACAATTAAGAAATACTTGTATAATCATGTTAGATCAAATTTTTTGAGAGTTGATTTTGATGAGGCAGCGTTAGCAGTTATGTTACCTGTCCAACAATTTAAAAAAGGGAAACCATATTAATGAAAAAACTTTGGAACAAACTAATAGACAAACTATTTGGCAAGAGATGTCAATGCGGTAAAAAATGATAGTATATAAGATTACAAACGAATTAAATAGCCACAGTTATGTTGGATTTACATCGCAACCTATGATGAAAAGATTTAGATGTCATTTGGGAACTGCTAGACGTGGTGCGAAGTGGCCTTTACATAATGCGATAAGAAAATATGGCAAAGAGAATTTTAGTGTCAAAACTCTATATGAGGGTAAAGACGCACTTGAACAAGAAGATAAATATATTAAGAAACATGGTTATTACAATATTATGCCAGGTGGAATAAAAACACCAGTTGCGATAGGTTCAACAAGAACTTTCACAAAAGAGTGGAAAGAGAATATGAGTAAGAGCGCAATAGAAAGAGTAAAGAGATTAAATACATCAGAAAAGATGTCAGGTGAAGGAAATCATATGTATGGCAAACTAGGTATAGGTGCCAAAGAAAGAATTTATAAAGGAAAAGTTTATAAGAGTTTAATAGATATGTGTAACAATTTAAATATAAGCAGACCGACTGCTAGAAAATACTGGAGAGTCGAAAGGGGGATACAGCTATAGCTATCTTACGAGGAGGAAAAAGAATTGGTGGATACGACATTAGGATTGGGCTGCCTAGAGATCGCTCACTTGATGATGTACAATCCGATCCACGTTTAAGACAAAAGGCTGGTGGCAATCCTGAAACTACTATGGGTAGATTTCAAGCCATGGTCAATGAGGCTGAAGGCTTTCAAAGAAAAGCTAGGTTCTATGTAAACTTTACTTTACCAAAAGGTGTGTCTGGTCCTGCTGATGGATTTAACGGTGCTGATGCTGGTTTTGTAAAAGGTGATGATGAAACTCAAGGTTTTTCATCATCAAAAGCAATGCGAGCTATGAACCAAGATCAACAAAAAAGACGAGTACAAGCTTTTTGTAAAGAGATAGCAATGCCAAGTAGAGAAGGTGTACAAAAAGAAATTAAACATAATGGTCCTACTAGAAAATTTGTTTATGATTACACTTCACCAGAGATCACAGCTACATTTATGACAGACAAATTTATGAGAGAAAGATCATTTTTTGAAATGTGGCAAAAGGCAGCATTTAGTAATACTACACACAATTTTAATTACTATAATGATTATGTTGCACCACTTGACATATTTGCTCTAGGTAGTTTTGCTAGTAGAGATGAAAGAGATGATATAACTTATGGTGTTAGACTATTTGAATGTTATCCAAAAACTATCAGTGAAGTTACATTTAGCCATGATGCTAATGAGATACAAACTTTTACTGTTACATTTAGTTTTAGATATTGGGTTAATTTCTTTTTAGATAGAGCTGGAAATGTGGATATAGGACAATCAGAATTTAAACAACCATCAGTAAAAAGAGCTGGTGGTATATTTGGTGGACTAATAAGTAAGTTACCACCAGAGATAAGAAGAGCAGGACGTGACGTATTGAATGAATTGAGGAAAAAGGCACCAATCGGTAGAATAACTGGTGGTAGAGTATTCCCACCATTTAGAATACCACCGTTAAATTTATAATATAATATAAGGAGACATAATGGCGTTACCAACGATTGATACACCAAGATATGAATTGACATTACCATCAAGTGATGTTATAGTACAATATAGACCATTTGTTGTCAAGGAAGAAAAAATTTTGATGATGGCAATGGAAACAAAAGATAATAAAGAAATAATTACAGCAGTTAGAGAAGTTTTAAATGCTTGTACATTTGATAAATTAGACATGGATAAGTTACCTATGTTTGATTTAGAGTATATACTATTACAAGTGAGAAGTAAATCTGTTGGAGAGATAGCAAAATTTAAAGTGCTGTGTCCTGACGATAAAGAAACATTGGCAGAAGTAGAAGTTGATCTATCTAAAATAAATGTAATTGTAGATGATGAACACACAAATAATATAATAATTGATGAAAAAAGACAATTAGGTATTGTTATGAACTATCCAACGTTAGGATCCAGTCATGTAGGTTTGGACATAAGTGATAAAAATATTGATGCAACCTTTGGAGTTATAGTAGATTGTATTGAACACATTTATGAGGGCGACAAGACATATCCAGCTAAAGATAGTACAAAACAAGAACTACAAGAATTTATTGAGAACTTATCACAAGACAGTTTTAAGAATATTAAAAAGTTTTTTGATACAATGCCTCATTTAAGACATGATGTTGAAGTAGAAAACCCTAAAACAAAAGTTATGAATAAGATAACTTTTAAGGGTTTACAAGATTTTTTTCAATAAGCCTCTCCCATTCCAACCTAGAGGCCTATTATGAAACCAATTTTGCGCTTATGCAACATCATAAATACTCATTGACGGAGTTAGATAATCTAATGCCGTGGGAAAAAGAAATATATGTTGGTATGTTAACCAGCTATATAAAAGAAGAAAACGAACGGAGAAGGCGAGACAAATAATGGCTGATGATATAAAGATTGTAGAACCAAAACAAAAAATTCAAGTAGATTTAGAGGTAGACACATCTGTTAAAGATTTAGGTCCTAACCCCTACTCAAAACTTATACACATGGCGAGAGCTGTTGACGCATGGAGAATATTCCCAAGAATGTTTTTAACAACATATGTTGTTCTATTATACAAATGCGTAATATGGTATATGAACTTACCTGCTCCAACAATGGAACAAAGTGGTTTAATTAGTATCGTAGTTGGTGCTGGTGCCGCATGGTTCGGTCTATACACAGGAAGTAGTAAGAGTAAAAAATAATGGCATTACCCACACTAGAAGCAGTAGCAGATAAAGACGAAGTACAGAAAGTAATATCTGAGATAGCAACAGCAGTATTTAAAAGTGCGAAAGTATCTTTAGACAGTGCGGCGAAAGCTGTTATACCTAGTGTACCAGCTATGGTTGAAGAAGTATTAGATGATTTACAAAGTGGTAGTGTAAGAACATTTAATCTTGCGTTAGATAAATTAGATAGACTAGTACAAAAATTAGGTGTAGATTTAAATGACTACAGTAAAGAACTTGCTAACTTTCAAACAAAAAGAGAAGAAAAACTAATCAAGTCAGAAACAAAAATACAAGCACTAAAAGAAAAGAACATCATAGCAACAATAGAAAAATCAGGTGATATAAAAATACTATCACAAACAGAGATAATAACTAGACAAGAAAATTTAAGAGCACTTGAAAAGAATATTGCTGCTACTGAGAAGTCTTTAGAAAAAGATAGAGAGTTATTACAAGAGGGTAACAAGCTAAAAACTACAGCTCAAGCTAATAAGAAACAAGAAATATTACAAAAGACTGAAAAATTAGAAGAAGACAAACAAAAAGCGGCTGACCAAAGAGAAGTATTAGGTAGTAAAGGTGACGAACAACCTGGTATACTTCAAAGAGGTAGAGAAGGTGTTGGAAATTTTGTTGAGGAATATGTACCTACACCTATAGCTGATGTAGGAGCGGCATTTGTACAAGGACTTATGGGTCCAATCGATGCTGTAAAAGAATTAGGTAGTGTATTTGGTGGATTACTAAAACCATTAAAACTGTTAAAGCCATTGTTCTCTGGATTACTAGGTAGTTTTAAAAAGTTTGGTCTTGCACTAAAAGCATCTATCGTATCATTTTTACCTATGATCGCCATTGCTGCGCTTGTAGGACTAGCATTGTTTGCATTGTATAAAGCATTTCAAAAAGCAGTTGAGTTTTTTAATATACAAAAAGATGGACCAAGTGAATCAGGCTTAGGTGGTAGTCAGGATACTGATTTTGGTATGGAACCTGATGTAGCAGCAGAAGGCGATATGTCTTCTAAAATGCAGAGAAAAGCAATCGTAGACCAAGAAACTAAAAAAATTATACAACCTGATGATCCTAGTTATGATATGATTTATGAAAGAGATACAGGTAACCCAGCTCCTAAAAAAGGTTCAGTATATATGGGTGAGGGTAAGACTAAAATTATGTCATTGGATAGTAAAGGCTTCGTAAACAGCTCTAGTAATTTTATGGACGCAGAAAATAGAAAGAATTTACAAGTACCAAAAGGATTAAAACCTATCATAGAAGATAAAAAAGAACCTACAAATAATGTTTCACAAGTAGTAGATAACTCTCAAAAGGTACAATCAGATACTATTGTCAATGGTTCATTGGATGGTGTGTCTAATAGAGATTTTCAAAATCACATACTACAAACAGTTTAATAACTACCTAAATCTTTTTCAGTAATTAATTTAAACGTAGCATTATTATTAGCAGCATATTCTGTTGCTGCTTTCCACTTTGCCATATTCTTAATATACTCAAAACTACTACGCATAAATGCTCTTGTTTTTCTTGTGGGTGGTTTTGGCGGTACACATTGACGAGATGGTTTAATCTCAATCACTATTTTTTCACCTTTGACTGTACGAACTATGAAGTCAGGATAGTATCTGTGGTACTTTTTGTCCACTGGATTGTAATATCTAATCGCTAATTCTTCACTTGCCCAATATGTAATGTCCGGATTACGGTCACAATATAACATAAATCTTTTCTCTAATAGAGAACGATACACTATTCTATTGACATCACCTACATATTTCTTTGGGTTCGTAGGGCGATATAAACCTTTATAAGACTTCCTCATATTGTTATAAATATACTCATAAGGATATTTAGATGAGTTTTACAAGTAAGGTTTCAAACATAATCAAAACAAGAGTTGCTAGTAACTTAATGAGTGGGTTTGCTAACTCCATCAAAGGAGCTATGGGGCAACCTAAAAAACTGGCGGCTAAACTAGCTAACAAGTCACCATTAGACTTATCAAAAAGTCCAGTGGCACACATGGAAGCAATAAATAATCCATATAATTACGGCGCAGTCTATTACCCACAAGAAACATCTCAATTAGGAGATGGGCACTACATCATATTTGATATTATGGAAAACAAGAAGACAGGATATTCTGGTGCAAAAGGTGGTGGTAAAACTTATCCAAAATCATTGGGTCAAGTTGGTGAGAGAAAAATAAACAGATCAAAGAAAATGTCTCAACTAAAGAAGTTTGGATTTGATACTAACACAGCAAGAACACAAAATAGTGGATTGGCAGTTTCTAATCCTACACATACAACTACAATATCAGATAGTATCATATTATATACACCACCTACAGGAACAAAGTTTGATTACAAAGTTAGTTTTGAAGGTATGGACACAGGTATTGCTGGACAATTACTTGGACTATTAGATGGTAAAAATTTAACGAGTAAATTAAAAGATGCTGGTGGAGCTTTTTTAGAAGGAATTACTACAGCTGCGTTAGAGATTGTTGTACCAGGATTTGGTGGCGCAAAAGATAAACGTAGAGGTAAATCTGTTAATCCTAAAGCAGAAATGGTATTTACAGGTGTACCATTTAGATCATTTAGTTACCCATTTGAGTTTGCACCAAAGAATGAACAAGAAAAAGATGATGTGCAGAAGATCATTAATATATTAAAATTTCATATGATGCCTGAGAAATTTGGACCAGGTTTCTTACTTGCTCCTAGTGAGTTTCAAATTACATATATGTACAAAGATGGTCCTAATATGTACATACCAAAAATTAGCAGATGTGCGTTAACAGATATGAGTGTGGATTACTCACCAGAAGGTGTGTTCACTACATTTAAAGGTGACAACAAAGGTGCTGCGCCAGTATTAACAACAATGAACTTGTCATTTACAGAGATGGAAATTATGACAAAAGAAACAATAGCAGAAGGTCACTAATATGTATTTCTCCCAATTAGAAAAAGGTTATTACGATTTAAAAGGTGACGGTAATGAAAAACTTGTTACTGATTTGATGACTCGGGTTAAGGTTAGAGAAAAAGTTATAGACGAAGCAAGTCTA